>VFSW01002813.1_pt1 | contig 26224 bp, 30 predicted proteins | sample 5358111 | NCBI WGS metagenome assembly VFSW01 (sample SAMN11554181, study PRJNA540505) | mine drainage metagenome | isolation source: sediment from site ElyBrook_90M | place: USA: Ely Copper Mine, Vershire, VT | collected 2017 | reverse complement strand
GGCTGGAGGAGGAGGCTCTGGCCGGTGAGGCCGTGCTTGAAGGCGTTCATGGCGGAACGTTGCCGGCCTTCAGGACTCGTGGGACCTGTTGATTTTTGCGCATTGGCGCGGTTGATTTCGTCTCGAATCTCTTGTCGCATGGGTTTGCGGTCCGAGGGTAGCAGGCGGGAGGCGTGCCGGCGGGGGTGGATGAGCGTAAGTTGTTGAGGGGTTTGAGGAGAAATATCTGGGGCGGGCGTTACTATCTCCACGACCGCGCTCCGCATCGGCGGGGCCGGCCACGTCATACTAAGGGGAGCGGATGAGAAAATCATGCCTTCGTTGATAAAAATTCCGTATTCGACCGTCGAGTTTCAGGCGCGCTTTGCCCGGCCTGTAATCAAGCTTATTGCCGGGAACGCCGAGGTTGTACAGTGTGCGATCGATGCTCTTCTGCCTTTCGGATTTCAGTTTGCGAATATGGAGACCCAGGGAACTCCGACAACTCACAAGACGATTTTGCGGCTGCCCGAAAGAAACATCGTCTTTCAATTCGGGGCTGACGGCTGTACGTTCACGAAAGACACCGCGAACTGGCAAACCGCCGAGGAAGATCTGAAAGTGCTGATGGCGGCGGAGTCTTCGATGCTGGCTCAAGGGGCGGAAGTGGTTGCCCGCACGGTCACCGTAGCGATGCACCTGCAGCTTCTGGAAACTCCACGGGAGGAAATCCTCGCTCGTTTTACCCCGCCGCCGTTTCTGGGAAATTTGCCGCCAGAATACAGGCCCATTCAGTTTGCGGGCGTAGTTAAATTTCCTTCGGGGTCTATCCTGTTCGATAACTCCGCGACCGTGGCAAACGGTATTTTCGTGCGCTTTAGTTCAGATTTCGATGGGGCAGGGTCGCTGCAAGGCGTTATGGCGAGGGTGCGCAGAGATGAGGAATTTGTATTTTCAATGCTGGACGTGCAGGAGGATGAGCGATGACTAGCCCGGAGACCATTCTTCCTCAGAGCGCAGTGCCTTCTGTCCCGCCTGTCTGGCGCCTGCAGGAAGACCCGTTTGCAAAGCAACCGTCCCCCGCCACGATAAGAGGCATCAACTGGCTTGCGGAATATCCGGATTTTGAGGCACAGCCCCGGCCCGACCCGAAGGTAATTCGCGACCAGTTGCTCCAACTCCGGAAGTTCTATACGGTTTTGAGCCAGGATAGCCTTATCATTGCAACGCTGGCGGAGTTTCCTGCGTTGTTTTTGCTGCTGAAGGACGCTGCAGGCCCTCTCCGCCGTGCTTTCGGAGAAAGACTCCTGCTGCAGCTTGAAGCGCTGCAGTCCGATGAGGGGACTATCCTGCGGGTTGTGGTCAGATTGCCCTTCGGCACAGATAGACCGGCGGAACTGATGCGGAATTTTAAACGAGCGTGGTGGCTGGATAACTGTTCTCGCTCCGAAGCTTCGCTGGTGTTCGATTACGAGACAGGCAATGGCTTTTGATTGGCGAGAGTTTTTTCTTTTTGCGCACGAGCTGCGTAACGAGCCGCAGGAGAGTAAACAAAGAACTGCAATCGGGCGAGCCTATTACTACGTCTACAACGTCGCTCTGATCGAGGCGGGAAAGCTTGGGTATAATCCCAACTTTCCGTCGAAGGCAGGGCTTCACAAAAGACTTTGGAGCTGGTGCCAGTCACACGGGAATACTGACATCGTGGCGCTCGGGGATTCCGGAAACACGCTTCACGCCCGACGGATCGAAGCGGATTACAAGCCGGCGACGCCGGCGTCATTACAGCAGGCTGTCCAGAAACAACTGGACGAAGCAAGGGAATTCGAACTCCTCCTGGCCCAGATCGGCAACAAGCAAGCCCCACCCCCGCTGCCATAGCCGATGCTCCCTGAGAATGCAGCGGTCCATGACTATTTCGAGGCCCGACGCACAGGCCTTCTCACTCAGCACCTCCGCTTCGTTCGGATTCACGGGAACGATCCGGTAACCTTAGCCCACGACCGCGATCGTTTCAGCTTGACCGGGCTGTCCCGTTCGATCCTGGAAAACAATCGGCACACCGGACATTTCGGCGCCATAATTAAGGGTAGACCTATTGTGGTCGGGTGGAGAGCATTAACCACGAGCGCAGCACAAATGGCGACCTTATCCAGGATAAGCAGACCATGCCGTTACACCCGTGGTCAGGATCTTTTAAATGGCGGAACGCGGCTTCCACTTTCGATTGGCCACGATGAGCCTCAACGATCTGCACCGTGCTCCACTCGGCGCGATCCGTAATCAGAAGGCGAAGTCCGAAAAAGCGCTTGACCAGCCGCCGATACTCCTCCCAGTCGCTCCAGAGACGGATACATACCGGTCCTTGCCCGTCGCGAGTAATTTCATAGCGCAACTTACTATTGGTGGCGACAGATCTTTTCCAGCTTCCGTTTTGCCGCCTCCACGCTCACTGGCGGATGCAGTTGCAGGGCTTCCAGTTCACGCCACGACCAACTCCCGCTGCTTTCCGGCCACGGTCCGCTGGCCCGCTGAAACGCTGAAACCACAAGCACCCCACCGATACTGTCAAAGCGATATACTGGCGGTTGGACAAGGCTATGAATTCCCAGCTGGTTGGGCAAAACACGGAAGCCGGGATACTGGCGCGTCTGATCCAGACCCGACAGGGCGATTTGTCCCGTGATGCCGCGAACTATCTCTTGTCGTTGCGATTCGATGAACACGACATCTCACGGATGAATGAACTGAGCGAGCTGGCCAGGCTGGGAGCACTCGCCACGACGGATGCGGCTGAGCTCGACAGCTATATCCACGTGAGTAATTTGCTGGCAGTGATGCAGTCCAAAGCCAGACGGTCCCTGCGGACTTCGGAAGAATAGTGCAGAGTGAATCCCGACACAATTCGACGTGTCCGGGAGCGTGCGGCAGGGCGTTGCGAGTACTGCCTGCTGCCATCCGGGCTGCATCCGTCGCCCTTCCAGGTTGACCACATCATTGCGAAACAGCATGGCGGCACAGACAGCCTCGATAATCTGGCGCCGGCGTGCATGCACTGCAATCGATACAAAGGCCCCAATATCGCCGGGATCGATTCGGCGACGGGAACACTGACGCCGCTGTTCCATCCGCGTATTGACGACTGGAATGGCCATTTTCGCCCGGACGGCGCTGAGATTATCGCGCTCAGCGCGACGGGCCGGGTCACAGTGAGCGTGCTCTTCATGAACGATCCGGACGTTGTCTGGCTACGCTCGACGTTGCTGGCAGAAAACGCTTTCCCCGGGCTGTGACAATGCGTTTCCCATTCGATCCTGGAAAACAATCGGCACACCGCACATATATTCCGGCACCATAATTAAGTGTAGACTTATATAAGCGCCTGCTGATATTATTTCAGCGAAGGAAACTTTCCTGCCAGGGAGCACGCGTGGAAATCGATGTTCTTCGTTACATTGGAGCCGTGACCCGTGAGGTTGGGAGTCGCGATCGTGACGGGCGCCCTGCCCGTGCGGCCGTCGCAACTTGCGCGTACGATACGACCGTCGACGACCTCTGGGACGCCATCACGAATGCCGAGCGCATCCCGAGATGGTTTCTGCCGATCTCCGGCGAACTGCGTCTCGGGGGCCGCTACCAGCTGCAGGGGAACGCGGGTGGACAGATCACTTCCTGCGAGCCGCCCCGCAGTCTGACGGTCACATGGGAGTTCGGCGGACAGGTCAGCTGGGTTCACATCCGGCTCACGGAATTGCCGGACGGAGGCGCCCGGCTACAGCTTGAACATATCGCGCATGTGCCGGACGGTTTCTGGAATCAGTACGGTCCCGGCGCTGTCGGTGTCGGATGGGACCTCGCGATGGTGGGGCTTGGCAGGCACCTCGCGACGGATGCGGCAGTAGACCCTCAGGAATTTGCAACGTGGTCGGCTTCGGAACAAGGCAAGGATTTCGTACGCCGAAGCAGCAACGAATGGGGCGAGGCGTCGATCGCGGCCGGTACAGAGGAAGCGGCGGCCCGCGATGCGGCAAGCCGCACCACGGCGTTCTACGGTGGCGAAAGCTAAGGCCGGGCGAGTTTCAGTGCACGCCTTCGACGTCCTGGGCGACCCCATCCGGCGCCGCATTCTTGAGATCCTCGCGACAGGTGAGCAGCCGGCGGGCGCCATAGCCACACAAATTAAACGGCAGTTCGGCATCTCCCAGGCGGGTGTGTCTCAGCACTTGAGCGTGCTGCGTCAGAATGGATTCGCCGGAGTTCGCGCCGACGGGCCGCGGCGTATTTATTCCGTGGACAGCAAATCTTTTCAGGCGGTGGACTCCTGGCTTGACCAGTTTCGCGGCTTCTGGGGAGAGCGGCTTCATGCTCTCACAGCGGAGATAGCGAGGGGCAAGCGCGAACGCCGCAAGCAGGCGCTCCTTACCCAACCGTCATCTTCCGGTGCTCCTTGAGAATGCACCGGTCCATGACCACTTCAAGGCCAGCCGCGCGGGCCTTCGCGGCGGCGGCCTCGTGGATCACGCCCTCCTGCATCCAGACCCCCTTCGCGCCGATGCGGATGGCGGCGTCCACGATCTCCGGCACGGACTCGGAGCGACGGAAAATATCCACGATATCGACCTTGAACGGAATTTCGTCGAGCGACGCATAAGCCTTCTCACCCAGCACCTCCGCTTCGTTCGGATTCACGGGAACGATCCGGTAACCCTGCGACCGCAGATACTCGGACACGCCATAGCTTGGCCGCGAGCGCCGGTTGGAAAGGCCCACCACCGCGATCGTTTCAGCGTGCCGGAGAAGATTCTCGCCTGCCGCCATTTGCGTTCGCCATTTTCATCAATCTTTTGACCTCATCCTGCGTGAGATACCGGAACTCGCCCGGCTTCAGGGCGCCAAGGTCCACCGCACCGATGCGGACGCGCCGCAGTTTCTCCACCAGCCGCCCCAGGTGCTTGAACATGATCCGGACCTGCTGGTTGCGCCCCTCGATCAAACGCACCTCATACCAGGGATTATCGCCGCGGCGGTACAGCCGGAGGCCGGCGGGCGCGGTGCGCTTCCCGCTGAGCGGAATCCCGGTGCGGAACTGCTCTTCCTGCTCCGGGGTGAGGTAGCCGTTGGCCTTGACCAGATAGGTCTTCGGGACGTGGCTGCGGGCGGCGGTAATCGCGTTGGCGAATTCGCCGTCGTTGGTGAGAAGGATCAGCCCCTGGCTGTGGTAATCGAGACGCCCGACGGGGTAGACGCGGGCGCGCACGCCGGGCAGGTAATCCATCACGGTGGCGCGCTGCTGCGGATCGCTCACCGTGCTGACCACGCTATCGGGCTTGTTGAGCGCGATGTAGAGAAACTTCTCCGGTTGCTTGATGAGACGGCCGTCGACCTTGATGCGGTCCACATCGGGATCGGCCTTCGAACCCAGTGCGCCGGCGATCTTGCCATTGACCGTCACGCGCCCTTCGACGATGAGCACCTCGGCTTTGCGGCGCGAGGCGATACCCGCCGTGGAGAGGATCTTCTGCAAACGTTCCTCCGCCATTATTCGACCTCCGCCGCGCCCGAAGCGCCTTCCCGTGGCTCCGCATCGGATTCCGAATCCATGCGGGCGAGTTCCTGAAACTCCTTCAGGCTGGGCAGTTCGCCCACGTCTTTCAAGCCGAACTGCACGAGAAACTCACGCGTCGTTTTGTACAGAATCGGCTTGCCGACAACCTGCTTGCGGCCGGCGGTTCCGATCAGCTTGCGATCGAGCAGGGTCTTCAGCACGCTTGCGCCCTGCACTCCGCGGATTTCCATGATTTCCGGCGCCGTGATGGGCTGTTTATAGGCGATCACGGCCAGGGTTTCGAGGGCGGGGAGAGACAGTTTGAGCGGCGGGTTGAGGTTCCTGACAAAACGGCGTACGGCTTCGTGATGCTCGGGCTTGGTGGTCATCTTGAACCCGCCGGCCACTTCGCGGATGCTGAGGCCGCGTTCGGGCCGTTCGTAATCGACGGTCAGCTGCTCCAGCAGATCGATGACGCGGTCGCGCGGCTGCTCGATCGCGATGCAGATCTGTTCGAGCGACAGAGGCTCGTCCGTCACATAGACGATCGCTTCGAGAACGGCCTTGAGCCTGGCGTCCTCCATGGCGATGGGGGCGGGCGCGGGTTCGTCGGGCAGCAGTTCCTCGGCGGAGAAGGACTCCTGCACGGGAGCGGCCTGCGGGGTGTCCGCCGCGGTTGGCTCGGCCGGCTGTGGCAGCGGGTCCGGTTCGGGAAAATCCATGCGTTACTTGTATTCCTCTTCGATTGCGGCCGGCGGGAGCGCCGACGCTTCTTCAAAACGCTCGCCTTTGGCCAGCGCGATTTCGCCGAACAGATCGGGCTGCAGGATCATCACCGCCTGCGACTTTACCATCTCGAGCACGGCCAGGAACAGGCAGATCATCGCCCGGCGGCTGCGCAGGTTTTCCATCACCTGCAGGATGAAGACCGGCTTGTCCTTGCGGGCCGCAGCGAGCAGCGCCCGGACCTGAAGAACCATATCGCCGACGGAGATCTCTTCGTCGTTAATCTCGTAAACGGGCCGGCTCCCGATCCGTTCGAGCACATCGCCGAAGGCTTTGATGAGATCGAACAGGCTCACGGCGAGACCGGGATCGTCATCGCCGGAGATGAACTGCTTCATCTGCGGATTCGACCAGACGTTCTCCTCGATAATGCGCTTCTGCTGCAGCATTTCGGCGGCGTCTTTGAAGCGCTGGTGCTCGAGCAGACGCTGCACGAGCTCTTCGCGCGGGTCCTCGTCGGTTTCGCCCGCTTTCTGCAGGGCGGGATCGGTGGGGAGCAGCAGGCGCGATTTGATGTGGATGAGGGTCGCCGCCATGAAGACGAATTCGGCGCCGATGTCGAGATCCATCTCGCGCGCTTTCTCGAGATACGCGAGATACTGCGACGTGATGGTGGCGATCGGGATATCGCGGATGTCGATCTGCTGCCTGCGAATCAGGTCGAGCAGGAGATCGAGCGGTCCATCGTACTGATCGAGATGGACGTTGAGCGGCGAGGATGGTAGCGGCGACGACGGTACCGTGGACAATCTTTCATTATCGCTTGCCCGCGAGCACCTGCGCGGCCCGTCCGGCAGCCTCGTTCACCAGCAGGCCCATTTTCGGGTGGCTGGGTTCGAAATCCGCCCGCAGGTTGTGCTCTTCGAGCGTTTCGGTGGTGGTGGGGCCGATCGAGCCGACGAAGGCGGATTGCAGCGCTTCCCGGACCTGTGGCGCGATGCCTTCCTCCTCCGCGATCTTCATGAGATTGACGAGCTGGGTTGAAGTGGTGAGCAGAACCACGTCGAATTGCCCGGCGATGAGCTTCGCGGCCGCCTGGCGCAGAGGGCCGGTGTCCTCGGGGAGGTCCCAATCGTAGATGCGGACGGAGGCGACGTTCTTGCCCATCGCGCGCAGGCCGCCGATCAGGGCGGGATTCGATTTGCCGTATTCCTGCAGCGCGATGCGGGTTTCGGGGCGGCCGCGCACGGCTTCGAGAAGCTCGCGCCAGGTGTTGGGTTCGGGGACCTGAACGGTGGGGACGAGGCCGATTTCGCGCAGCGCGGCGGACGGTTTGGGACCGCGTACGACCACCGTGAGCCGCTGGAGCGCGGCCTTCAGATCGGGCTCCGGATAACGCGTGAGCAGGGTTTTCCAGAGCAGGCGCGGGCCGACGCCGGTGAGGAGAATGACGCAATCGAAGTCGCCGCGCAGGAGAGCATCGGCGAAGGCGAAAGCTTCGTCGTGCCGCTCGATGGCGACTTCGCGCATGGAAGGCGCGACGAAAGGCTCGCCGCCCTGTTTGCGGATGAGAGTGGCCATTTCCTCCGCGCGGCGGCTTTCGAGCGAGAGGACGCGGAGACCGTCGAAGGGCATATTCCGATTGTAGTTATTGCGGGAACCGCAGACACGCTGATATCGAGCGAATGCGCCTCGAAGGGATTACGCGCGGGCCGGTTGCATGCTCGACGCGATGGACGTCGTCTTCGCCGTCAACATCGCGCGAAGGCGGCGGGGATCGTGCAGGATTGCTACGGTATGGCGACCGGCGAAGGGCCTGGAAGATATCCAAGCTTCGTCAGAAAGCGATCGGTCTCCAGCAGCGCTGCGCGGTACCATTTCCCCTCATTCGCCGCAGGTCTGAAAAACCCATGGGGCGCGCCTTCATATTTGACGAATTCGCAGCTGTTTCCAAACGTCTTGACATCGGCACAGTACTTATCGACGCTGGCATAGAGCGGATCGGCCGTGCCCTGAAGAATGATCATGGGAGGCAGGCCTTTGGCAATGCGATAGAGCGGGGAAACATCCCTGCCATGACTGCCAAGAGCGGCGCTTGAATACTGCCTCTCATCGTCCGTGGTTAAATCGACGCACGGAAAGAAAAGAAGGAGCGCATTGGGCCTGGAACCGATCGCCCTGTTTTCGGTGGGATCGTCGAAATTGTCGAATGCGGCAGTGCTGAGCGCGAGATGTCCCCCCGAAGATCCGCCGCTCGCGACGATGCGGTCCGGATCGATGCCTAATTCGCTCGCATGCGAGCGTACCCAGCGGATGGCGGACTTTGCGTCCGCCATTTCCCCGGTCACGTCCGCCTTGTTCCGGCAATAAACCCTGTAGTCCGCGAGGATCGCAATCATGCCCCGCCCGGAGAGATATTTTGCCTGCGGCGCGGAATCCGTGATGTTGCCCCACATCCACCCGCCGCCGAAAAAGAATACGACTGCCGGTAATTTGTCAGAGGTGCGATGCGCCGGAGTGAATACGTGGAGGCGCAAATCCACACCATCGATCGATTTGTAAACATGCGCAGTGGCGCCTTCCACCTTCAAGGGCTGCGGTTGAATGAGAGAGCTGAAAGCCGGCTGGGCACAGATGTTACTTTGAGCAAAGGCTGAACTGGCGCCTGCGATGCCGCCCGCCCACGCAAGTATCGTAATGCTCCGAATCAGTTGTCTTTTCATGATTTTCTCCCTGACACGTTTCCTGTCATACTGCATTGCGAGCGCGGCGATCAACCGTCTGCCGGCTGCCTTGCGCGGCTCATCGCTTCATCCACGCTCCACACATACCTGCGCGCGGTTGCCAGCATAAATGCACCGCCCGAGGCCGCAAATACGGATGCGTTAAAGGCTGTCTTCACTCCGGTGCCCGCTGTCATGCCGAGTGCAAAAGCCAACAACAACCAACCGCTCAACCTGGCCACCCACCGCGTTTGCCACCCTGCCAGGAGGAGAATGCCGAGCGCGGTCTCGCCGATCGTCGCGATCCATCCAACCGCGGGAATTACAGCACCAGGGAACCACGGATTCAATTTCGCCGCGTAGGACAGAAAATGCGTCATGTCTCCCCACGCGACCGTCGGGCTGCCGTACGGACCCCATATTCCCAGCCGGTCGGCAACGGCCGACAAAAATCCCACGGCAAGTCCCAATCTCAGAAATGCCGTTTGCAGGTGCTCATCCTGCATAAGCCCCCGTCCTCCTCTCTCCTCTACGCAGGCAACGTCAAAGGACTTCCCTTCGGCACCACCATAAATGCGAGAAATCTTACGGGCGCATCCGGTTTCGCGCTGCCACCCGTGGTATGCCGCGCGCCGCGCGGTTCAAAAAATGTACTTCCCGCTTTCACCACTTGCGGAGTTCCCCCATTGATGGCGAATTGCATTTCTCCGTCCAGCACATACCCCAGCACAAAACCCGGGTGCCGATGCACTGTCGAAGGAACTCCTGGCAACGCGATCACGTCCACCAGGATCGCTTCCAGTCCAGCCTGTGGACCCGTCAATTCGTGCCTGGCCAGTTCTTTGACGGGTGCGCGCCCTGGGGTCTGCGCTTTCGCGGAGAGCCCGAGCGAGAATGCGGTCGCGAGGCCAATCAGATCCCGGCGAGTCTTCATTTCCCCACTGTAGCCTTTGAGTGGTATCGTTCAAAAGGCCCGCTATGCGCAAATCGATGAGACCACTTTCTCCCGTGGAGATTGCTCTGGGAGCCCGAACCGGCGGCGTCACGCTCTCACGATGGCTTTGCGACGAGCTCCGGCGCGCCATTCTCGAAGGGCGCCTGCCTCGCGGAACACGCATGCCGGGGACACGAACCTTCGCGGCCCAATATCAGATCGGCCGCAGAACCGCCGTGACGGTTTACGAGCAGATGCAAGCCGAGGGCTATTTCACCGGCGCGGCCGGCTCCGGCACCATTGTGAACGGCAAAATACCCGAAGACTGGCTGGGGGCGGCGGCGGCCAAGCCCGCAGCGCTTTCGAAGAAATTACCCCTCACAGGTGTATCGCAGCCACCGCGCACTGAATTCGAGGAAGTTATGACGGCTCGCCCCGCGAGACCTTTTCATCCCATCGCCAGCGAGTTGGCCGAGTTTCCCATGGATATCTGGGCGCGCATATCCTCAAGAAGACTTCGGCGAATTCCCGTCTCAATCCTTGCGCGCGGCGACCTCGCCGGTTATCGGCCGCTGCGGGAAGCCGTGGCCGCGCACCTTGGTTCCGCGCGCGGTGTGACCCGTTCACAAGACGAAATCGTCATCGTCTCGGGCATCCAGCAGGCACTCGATCTCGTCGCTCGCCTGCTTATCAACCCGGGCGATCACGTTTGGCTCGAAGACCCGGGTTATACCGGTGCTGCCGACGCATTCCGGGGCGCCGGTGCTGAAATCATTCCAGTCAAGGTTGACGCTGGCGGCTTCGATCCTCTCCTCGCCGCCCGCTTGAGCCGGAAGGCGTGCCTTGCTTACGTCACCCCGGCTCATCAATTCGTGCTCGGCGCGACCATGCCCATCGAGCGGCGACTTGCACTTCTTTCGATGGCCCGCGAGCGCCGTGCCTGGGTGATTGAAGACGATTACGACAGCGAGTTCCGGTTTGCCGGACAACCCATCCCGGCCTTACAGAGCCTCGATCAAGCCGATTCCGTCATCTATATGGGCAGCTTCAATAAAGTGTTGTTTCCGTCTTTGCGAATCGGTTATCTGGCATTGCCTCCGGCATTGGTGGAACCCATCCTGAAGCTTCGCTGGCAAGCCGATCGCTATCCGCCCGGACTCTCTCAAGCCGTCCTTTGCGACTTCATCGTCGAAGGCCATTTTGGCAGACACGTTCGCCGTATGCGCGAACTCTACGCTACCCGTTTCGACGCGCTCCACACTTATGGGCACCGCTATCTTGCGGGGATTCTCGAACTTCCCCGCATCGAAGCTGGAATGAACACACCCGCTCGCCTGTTAAACGGTATGAGTTCGAAACAAGCCCACGCACTCGCCGCCGCGGCGGGAATCGTTTCCATTCCACTCGATCGTTATGCGCTCCGCCGCCGCGACCTTAATGGACTGCTCCTCGGCTTCGCCGCTTTCACGGATCGCGAGATTCGAGAAGGCACGATTCAATTGGCCCGCGCGCTCGCGGGATCGGCTTAAGCAGGCAGGTTCGAGCTGCACTTGCGGCCTTCCGCGATGGACCGGACCGCCGGCGGTCGAAGGGCATATTCCGATTGTAGTTATTGCGGGAACCGCAGACACGCTAATATCGAGCGAATGCGCCTCGAGGGGATTACGCGCGGGCAGTGGCTCACACTCTTTGCCGCGCAGGCCGGTTACATGCTCGACGCGATGGACGTGCTGCTGTTCGTCTTAGCCGTCAATGCGATTCGCGACCGGTTCGGATTGAGCGCCGCCGACGCGGGTCTGGTCAGTTCGTTCACGCTGGCGTTTTCGGCGGCGGGGGGAATCGTTTTCGGCGTTTTGTCGGACCGCATCGGGCGGGCGAGATCGATGATCTGGTCCATCGCGATTTACAGCGTGGCGTCGGCGGGGACGGCGGCGAGCTGGAATCTGGCGACACTGCTTTTCTGGCGCGCGTTGATCGGGATCGGGCTGGGCGCGGAATGGTCGGCCGGCGCGATCCTGGTGGCCGAGACGTGGCCGGCGGAACACCGCGCGAAGGCGGTGGGGATCATGCAATCGGGGTGGGCGCTCGGTTACCTGCTGGCCGCGGGGATGACGGCGTGGATTCTGCCGCGCTGGGGCTGGAGGGTACTGTTTCTCTCCGGGCTGTTTCCGGCATTGCTCGCTCTGCTGCTGCGGAGGAAATTGAAGGAACCGGAGATCTGGCTGCGCGGCAAAAGCGGCGAACGGCCTCAAATGGGTTCGATTTTTCGCGGAAGGCTGCTGCGCCGCACGGTGTGCGGATCGCTGCTGGCTACCTCCGTCCTGTTTGCTTACAGGGGCCTGTTCACGTGGATTCCGGGGTTTCTCTCGGCCTCGGCCGCGCGTGGGGGCGCGGGGCGGGGTATTGTCGAAACCAGCGGTTTGATTTTGGCGATGCAGCTGGGCGCGTTCGCGGGCTACATTGCGTTCGGCTGGCTGGCGGACCGGATCGGGCGCAGGCCCGCATTCCTGATCTATGTGATCGGCGCGGCGATTTTGACACCGATCTACGGAGCCTCGCGCGACGAACGGACGCTTTTAATGCTGGGTCCGGCGATCGGATTTCTGGGGACGGGCTTCTTCAGTCTGTTCGGCGCGATGCTGGCGGAACTGTATCCGACGGCGCTGCGCGGCGCGGGCCAGGGTTTCGTTTATAACATCGGGCGCGGCTTGAGTTCGCTCGCGCCGTGGACCGTGGGCTATCTTGCCGACCGGTATGGCATCGGCGCCGCGCTGGCTTTGAACTCCGCCTTCTTCCTGATGGGCGCGGCGTTGATCTTCACGTTGCCGGAAACGAGACAGGTGGAGTTGGCGGACGCGTAGTTCCTAACTTGCGGTCTTGCCCCGCGCCGCAAAATTCAGGGCCGCCGAATTCATGCAATAGCGCAGGCCGGTGGGCTTCGGACCGTCGTCGAACACGTGACCGAGGTGCGCATCGCAGCGCGCGCAGCTCACTTTCGTGCGCTCCATGCCAAAGGTGCGATCCGTAATCTCGACCACGTTCTCTTTCGCGATCGGCTGATAGAAGCTTGGCCAGCCGGTGCCGGATTCGAACTTCGTCTTCGAATCGAACAACACCGTGCTGCAGCAGATGCAGCGATAGAGGCCGTCCGCGTGGTTATACGCGTACTTGCCGGTGCCGGCGCGCTCGGTGCCTTCCTTGCGGGTGACATCGAACTGCTCGGCGTCGAGCTGTTTGCGCCACTCGGCGTCCGTCTTTACGATTTTGTCCACTTCCACGACTCCCGTTTTATTGCCGTTTGCGTCGAACTGGGCGATGCGGACTTTTTTTGTCCCTCGAATCGGGGTGTCCGTGGCGGCCAGCAGCGAGCAGACGCCCGCTCCGCCCGCCAGACTCATCAAAAATCCGCGCCGAAGCATACTCATTTGATCTCCTTGGTGTAAAGCTCCGGATACTTCGCCTGGAACCCTTTCAGCAGCGGGATATCCACCGCCGCGATATAACCCTGATTCGGATTCCGGTCGAGAAAATGCTGATGGGAAGCCTCCGCCGGATAGAATGCCTGCAACGGCACGATCTGGGTCACGATCGGATCCCGGAAAACGTGGGCGGCATTGAGCTCGCGAACGTATGCTTCCGCCACTTTCTTCTGCTCGTCATTGGCGTAGAAGATCGCGGACCGGTATTGCGTGCCTTCGTCGTAATGCTGACGATTGAGTGTCGTGGGATCGTGGGCCGCCGAGAAATAGACCTTCAGCAGTTCCCCATAGGTTACCTTTGCGGGATCGTAAGTGATTTTGACGGATTCCGCGTGGCCGGTGGGGTGATCGGTTTCGCCTCTTTCGCTCACGATGTCGTAATGCGCCGTCTCCCTGCTGCCGCCGGAGTATCCGACTTCGGTGTGGGTGACGCCTTTCATGTGCTCGAAGATGCCCTGCATCCCCCAGAAGCAACCGCCGGCCAGCACGATCGAGGCCGTGCCTTCCGCCGGAGCGCTCATCTTCGGGGGGTCCGGGAAGTTCGCCGCCATCGCCAGTGTCAACCCGCCCGCGGTCAGCGCCATCGCGGCGGCGCTGAAAATTCTGTTTCGCATTATGACCTCCACTCCCTGTGTCCAGGGAATTCCGATTCTATTCCAGTTCCATATACTATGATACGCGGGATTCGCCCGGATGGGTGCGCGGCAACAACGTACTTTACCATGAAGAGATGACGGATTCCGCGCTGCTCGAGCACATCGCCAGGCAGCCGAAGGGAAGAGCCGGCCTGAAGCACCTCTTCAAAGAACTGCGGGTGAAAGGCGACGACCGCGCCGCCATCGAATCCGCGCTCACCCGCCTCACGGCGCGCGGCGACCTGATTCAACTTCCGAATCTGTATTATGCCGCGACTTCCCGCAGCCACGAATACGCCGCCGGACGGGTCAGCATTCACCGCGACGGCTACGGGTTTCTGATTCCCGACCACCCCATTCCGGGTGTGCAGGGCGATATCTACATCGGCCGGGACAGTACGCGCGGCGCCATGCACGGCGACCGGGCGATTGCACGGATTACGCATTCCGCGGCCGCCGGACGCACCGAAGGCGAGATCTGGAAGGTCCTGAAACGGGCGCATCCGACCGTTGTCGGCCAGTTCCGCATCAACCGCCGCGGCCTGTTCGTCGCGCCTCACGACGAGCGGCTCAGCGACTGGATCGAAATTCCCGAAGACATGGCGATCCCCGCGCCGGCGGATGGGATCGACCGCATCGGGCCGAAGCCGGTCGAAATCTCCAATGTGAGCGAACTGGACGGGATGATTGTGAACGTCGAGGTGCTCGACTACGGCGACCGCAAAGGGCCGCCCCTCGGGCGCGTCGTCGAGATTCTGGGATCGCCCGGCGACTTCGGCATCGACGTCGAGATCGTGATCCGGAAGCATCATCTGCCCAATCGTTTTCCTCCCGAAGTGCTCGACCAGGCGCAGTCGGTTCCGGCCTTCATCACGGCCGCCGAACTGGAGGGGCGGCGCGATTTCCGGGGCCTGCCGATCGTGACCATCGACGGAGAAACGGCGCGCGATTTCGACGACGCGGTGCTGGTCGACAGACTGCCCGACGGACACTTCGCGCTACAGGTCCATATCGCGGACGTGAGCCACTATGTGACTCCCGGCAGTTCGATCGACGGCGAAGCGCGATTGCGCGGCACCAGCGTTTACTTCCCCGACCGCGCCGTTCCGATGCTGCCGTTCGAGCTTTCGACGAACATCTGCTCGCTGATCCCCCACGCCGATCGCCTGGTGGTCTCCGCTCTGATCGAGTTCGACCGCCATGGCGAGCCTTTGACGTTCGACTTTTGCCGCGGCGTGATTCGCAGCGCCGAACGCATGACCTACGCGAACGTCCATCTGCTGCTTGAAGGCGACCCGGCGCAGAGGGAGCGCTACGCCGCGCTGGTGGAACGCTTCGAGACCATGCGCGAACTGGCCGATATCCTGCGGCGCAAGCGCGAAAAACGCGGCTCGATCGATTTCGACCTCCCCGAGCCGCTGATCGAGTTCGACGAGACCGGCGTCATGACCGGCATCGGGCGCAGCCCGCGCAACATTGCCAACCGGATCGTCGAAGAGTTCATGCTGGCGGCGAACGAAGCGGTGGCCGCGCACCTGGAGCAGACCGGCCGCGCCGCCATCTATCGCATTCACGAGCAGCCCGATCCGAAGCGCGTGATGGAATTCGAGGATGTTGCGGCGCAGTTCGGCTACTCGCTCGGCGTGGGCGCGATCCCTGTGTCGCGGCATCGCTACAAGGACCGGAAAGCCGACGGGCGCAACGTCTATAAGGACGTGATTGTCCCGAAGGAGGTCAAGCTTTCCTCGAGGGCCTATCAGCGGCTGGTGGCGAAGATCGAAGGCAAGCCGGAGGAGCGCATCGTGAGCTATCTCATGCTGCGGTCGCTGAAGCAGGCGCGCTACAGCGAGGAAAACACGGGGCACTTCGCGCTCGCCGCGACTCACTACACGCACTTCACGTCGCCGATCCGCCGCTATCCGGACCTGATCGTTCACCGGCTTCTGACCGCGTCGCTCGATCGCGAATCGTACTCGGGCGAAAGCGAACTGAAGTCGATCGCGGACGAATGCTCGCTCACCGAGCGCCGGGCCGCCGAGGCGGAACGCGAACTGGTCGAGTGGAAGAAGGCGAAGTTCATGGAGGACCGGCTGGGCGATGAGTTCGACGGGCTGATTATCAGCACGGCGCGCTATGGGTTGTTCGTCGAACTGGCGGACTTGTTTGTGGAGGGGCTCGTGCCGATCGAGACGCTCCCGGGCGACCATTACACTTACTTCGAGAACGTGCGGAAGATTATCGGTCAGCGCACGCGCCGCGAGTTTTCGATCGGCGAGCGGGTGCGGGTGATGCTGGACCGCGTCGATCCGCTGGAGCGCAAACTGCAGTTTTCCCTCGTGGAGCCGGCCAGGCGGAACGTCAAGAATGCGGAGCCGGCGAGGCGGAACGTGAAGAATGCGGAGCCGGCGAGGCGGAAGGCGAAAAAGCGGAAGCCCTGACGCCTGGCGGGTTTTCGGTGTCTCAGAGATCGGGAAATGAGTTCACGCGGTTGAGCCAGCCCTTCAGGAACTGACTCAGATCGGGGTGTTCCCGAGCCAGATCCCGGTAATATGCAACACGGCCGGTCTTGTAGCGCCGGTAGACCTCGGTCTGATCGAGCGCCGCGAGCGCTCGGGTCGAAGCCGGTCCGATGAAGCCATCGACCTCAATTCCCGCGCCCAATTCGTTCATGATCCGCTGGAGCAGCTTCGTCGCGTTGCTTCCTGCATTTACATAGAAGTCGCAAACGATGTTCGCCAGATCCTGCAGCGCTATCTCGGCTCCATGCACGGCGTTCCAGTACAACTCGCGATAGATGACGCCGGCCTGGCCGTCCGTCAGATTCCGGAGGTTTTCGAGCGTCGGCTCCAGGTCCAGAAGCTTTCGGGCGCAACCGGAGAATGTCTGGAGCGTGATGCCTTTGTTCGTCGCGCCGCCGGGGTCGGCCGGGTGTTCCACAAACCCGCCTTCGCATTTCAAAACCATCGGCAGGAACACGGCGAAGTCTGCCATCGGGATTTCTCCATTCCGTAGATATCGGTTTCATGCGCGGACTTCGTTCGCATGTTTTTCCGTTTTGAAGGTAACAGGAGAAAAGGCCGGTGAATCGCAGGAACGGCGTAAATGACTGACAGGGTTGAAGAGAAAGAGCCGGCCGGACCGTGACCGCGATTTCCGGGCTAAAGCTTCTTTCGGATTGCGCCGATATGTGTTTGAGATGAGATCAAATCTGACTATTGGAAACAAGCTGATGGCGGGGACGGCAGCCATGTGCGTGCTGACCGCCGTTCTGGGCTATTTCGGGTTGAGCGCAATCGGCACTTCCCGGGAGCGGTTCGACGCCACGGTTGACAATACCGTCCGAAAACTCGAACTGGCCGATAAAATCGGCCTTTCGCGGACAGAGATGGTGTCGGCGCAGCGCGGAATTGTCCTGGCCGCCCTGACAAAAAACGACTCCGAGATGCAGACTTACAAGACTGCATTCGAGCAGAATTCCACCGCCATTCAAAGCGCACTGAACGAGATGCGCCCTCTGCTGGTGAAACCGGAGGCGGTCACGCTCGCTTCGAGCCTTGCCGACGAAATTGCGCAGTGGCGGCCTTACTATGAAGACGTCGCGCGTCTGGCTTCCGCCGGGAACGCGGACGAAGCTAATAAGACAAGGACGGAGAAGACCACGCCAATCTATAACAGGATGGGCGCCGACGCTGCCCGGCTCTCCGCGATACAGTTTGAAACATTGGCGGACGAGAAGGCCGCGGTGGACGCTGCGAACAGCGGCTCCATCTGGCTGGCGTCCATGTTGCTGGGGATGTGCGCCCTGACTGCGGCGGGCATGATTCTGGTTGTCCGTCACATCAGTCTGCAACTTCGCCGGACCGCCATGAAACTCATCGAAGGGGCCGATCAGGTCGCCAGCGCCGCCATTCAGGTATCGTCGGCGAGTCAGTCGCTGGCGGAGGGCGCCTCCCAGCAGGCGGCGACGATTCAGGAGACGTCGGCTTCGGGCAAAGAGGTCAGTTCCACCGCCCGCGCGAACGTGGACAGCTGTCATTCCGCCGCGGACCTGGTGTCGCAATCGCAGCAGAAGTTCACCGCCGCGAACGGGTTCCTGCATCAGATGGTCGAGTCGATGAACGACGTCAGTTCCTCCAGCAACAAGATCTCGAAGATCATCAAGGTGATTGACGAAATTGCGTTCCAGACCAACATTCTGGCTTTGAATGCGGCCGTGGAAGCCGCGCGCGCCGGGGAAGCGGGCAAGGGGTTCGCGGTCGTCGCGGAAGAGGTCCGCAACCTCGCGCAGCGCAGCGCCACGGCGGCGCGGGATACCGCGGCGCTGATCGAGGAATCGATCGCCACGTCGCACGATGGACGCGTCAAGGTCGATCAGGTGGCGGCCGCGATCAAAGACATTGCGGCGGAATCCTCCAGAGTAAAAACGCTGGTCGATCAGGTGAATTCCGGAAGCGAGGAGCAGACAAAAGGAATCGAACTCATCGGCCGGTCTCTCTCACAGATCGAGCAAGTGACGCAGAGATCGGCGGCAAGCGCCGAGGAGAGCGCTTCGGCGGCTCATCAATTGACTTCGCAGTCGGCGGCGCTCGGGATTATTGTGAAGCAATTGATCGCGATGGTCGGCGAAGGGAATGCGGAAGCGGCGGTCCGGAAGCCGGAAGGCGAAGAGCGCTGGGCAGCGGCCGATCCGGGCTTTGGGTATAACTCCCCGGATCATCCAATGGCGAACGATGCGATGGCGAATCAGGACCGATCGGAATACGTTCGCTGATTTTTCCGGTGGAAGCCGCAGCCATGTGCGGGGCTCCGGCTTCCACCGCCGATCCACAGCCACGGGACACATGCAAGTAAAATAGCGTGGTGGAATACTTGTCTCCGGATCGGGCCGTTCGCGAGCGCATGCGCGCCGACTGGAACGAACGCGCACGCGAAGATGCGCACTACTACGTCGCGTTCCGCCGCCGGGGCCAGGACGAAAGCGAGTTCCTCTCCACCGCCGCCGATGTCCTGCGCGAACTCGAACGCGAACTGAAGCGCTTTCCTCCCGAAGAGGCCCCTTCTTCGCGGCGCGCACTCGAAATCGGCTGCGGACCCGGCCGCCTGATGCGGCCCATGAGCCGCTACTTCGGCGAGATTCACGGGGTGGACATCTCGGACGAAATGATCGCGCAGGCGCGCGAGAGACTGCAGGATAGTCCGCACGCGCACGTGCACCGGGCAAGCGGCAGCGATCTGGCCCTTTTCCCGCCGGACCGTTTCGACTTCGTTTATTCCTACGCCGTGTTTCAACACATCCCAAGCGCCGAAGTGGTCTTCTCCTACCTTCGCGAAACCATTCGCGTGCTGAAGCCGGGCGGCTTTGCGCTGCTCCAGATCAACGGCCTCCCGAAGGCGGCCCGCGCGTATACGACATGGGATGGCGTGCGAATCGGCGGCGATGAGATCCGGCTGTTCACGCGCGAGCAGGGCATCCGTTTGCTGTCGCTGACCGGCGTGGATACGCAATATATGTGGACGGCGTGGCAAAAACCGCCGGTCTGCCGCATCCGGAACGTGGAGAATGCGGTCAGCCAGGAACAACCGGTGCTTTCCCGCGGATCCCTCGCGTGCGCCACGCTCCACGTTGAGAACCTGCCGGAGGGCTGCGACCTGAACTCGATCGAGGTCTTCGTGGACGATGTTCGCGGCGCCGGGTGCTATGTCGGTCCGGCCGTAAACGGGATCTCCCAATTCAACCTCTTCCTGCCGGAAGGCGTGCGCACGGGACTCGTCCCCGTGCGGCTGGAGTGGCATGGCGCGCGGCTCTGCCCCGACGCTTTCGTGCGCGTGGTTCCGCCGGGGATGAGAGTACCCAGGCTCATGTCCGTGAGCGACGGCGTGAACCGGCTCTCGCCGCAGAGGGTGGAAAGCGGTTCAGTCAAGGCGGTGGTCGAGGATGTGGAGCGCATCGACGACTTCGCGGCGGCCGTGGACGGCGTTCCCGTCGTCGATGTGGAAACGTTCCGGACAGACCCGCGCGCGTCCCGCTACGAGGTCAACTTCCGTTTGCCCGCCTCGATTCTGCCGGGAGGCCATGTTCTCGAAATCCGTCTGGGCAAGAGAATGCTGACAAGAATGGGAATCGAGGTTCTCTGATGCGTCTCTGTATCGTGCTGGCCGGTTGCGCCTCCATTCTCGCGGCCGCCCAGACGCCCGAGTCGCAGTTGCGCACGGCGCTGCTGGCGAAGACCGGCGCCGTGACGCTGCCTTCCGGCACCATCGAAATCTCACGCGAAATCGTGTTGCCGCGGGATGCGCACGATCTCGACATTCGCGGCGCGAAGACGACTGTCAAAGCAGCGGCCACCTTCCGGGGCAGCGCTCTGATCGTGATCCCCGCGGGCAAGAATATCCGGATTCACGACCTGTCGCTCGATGGCAACCGCGAGGCGATCGCGCGGCCCCTGGGGCTGCCTCCCTCCGAGACGATGTTTTCCCGCTTCACGCCGGATAACGGAATCCTCGCGGAAGGCGTCACGAACCTCGAAATTGCGCAAATCAAAGCCAATGGAATCGCCGGTTTCGCCGTTCTGGTGAACGCGAGCCACACCGTTCGCATCCATGACATCGAGATCGAGGGCAGCGGCAGTCTGAACGCGCGCCGGCGCAATAACACCACCGGAGGTATTCTGCTCGAAGAGGGCACAACGGATTTCGAGGTTCTCAACTGCCGCATCGCCAACGTGCGCGGCAACGGCATCTGGACGCATTCGCTCTACACGTCGCCCCGCAACGCGCGCGGACGCATCGCGGGCAATGAGTTCGCCATGATCGCGCGCGACGCCATTCAGGTTGGCCATGCAACGGAAGTGCGGGTCGAGAACAACCGCGGCCGCATGGTCGGGTATCCGGCGGAAGAGGTGGATCTGGAAGGCCAGGCGTTTCCGGTTGCGGTGGATACGGCGGGAAACGTGGATCGCTCGGTTTACCGCGACAACCGGTTCGAAGAAATCGACGGCAAATGCTTCGACCTCGACGGTTTTCACGATGGCGAAGTGAGCGGCAACACCTGCGTCAACGCGGACAGCGTACGGAATTATCCCTACGGCAACTTCGGCATCGTCATGAACAACAGCAATCCGGACATGCAGTCGCGCAACATCCGGATTACGGACAATACCATCGATGGCGCCTTGTTTGGGGGCATCTTCATTATCGGCTCGGGCCACACCGTGACCGGCAACCGGCTGGAACATCTGAACCTCGCGCATTGCAACGACCCTGTTTCGATAAGCGGGCGCCCCATCGACTGCAGCTACCTGAAGGATCAGCCCGAGCTTATGCGCAGCGGCATTTACCTGGGGGCGGGCGCGGCCCGGCCCGACCCGGCGCGGGGCAACACGGTCGAGAATAACGAAATCGGCGGTTACGGCATGTCGCGCCACTGCATCGGCGCGGCTCCGGGCGTCTCGCTCGCGGCGAACACGGTGGCTAAGAACGATTGCTCGGACGAGGCGGCGGTTGCCCGTGCGCAATTCGCGACACCGCATTGACGAGCTTGCGGTAAGGGATTTTCGCCCAATCGTCCACCATCAGCAGTTCGCCGTCGCACCAGCTGGAATAGAACCATCGGGAGAGGATGGCGAGATGTTCCATCCTTTGGTTGCCGTGTGACGGCGTGTCTTCAATGCCGAGCGCCATTTCGCGCAGGCGCGCATCGAGCGACACGGAAGTGCCGCCGGCGGGGTCGAATTCGAGCCGCGAGAACCCGCGCCACACCCCATTCCGCAGCCAGCCCAGTTCCACCGCATCGGGCGCCGCCGACGGCGTCACCGCGATGGCGTTCAACCGCTCCACTTCGCGCGCCATTTCATCGCGTAATCCGAGCACCTCCTGAATGCGCTGGAAACGCTGGTGCATGAGCGCCGCACCTTCGAAATCCATTTCAGCGCTGAAGCGCTCGCGCGCGCTTTCCGCAAGGCCCGCGAGAGACCGTCCGCTCGTGCGCAGGAATTCCGCGACGCGCTCGGCTTCCCCTCGATACTCCGTCACTCCAACAGCTTCCTGGCAGGGGCGCAAACAGCGGCCCATCTCGCCGTAGATGCAACCGGGATGCCCGGGAGACGGCTCCAGATCCTCCTGGCACCGGCGCAACTGGAACAGATCGAGAAACTCCGACTCGAACTTCACCGCGGTGGAGCGATTGCGGAACGGGCCGAAGTAAATGGCCGCCGCCCGCCCGAGGTGCGCGGTCACCTGCGTGCGGGGAAACCGGTTCGACAGCACGAGTTTCACGTAAGGCGGCAGGCGCAGCCGTATTTCGTCGCGATACGAAGGGCCGAGGTGTTTCCGCGCCAGTTCCAGCACCAGAAACTGCGCTTCGAGCTTCGAACCGGCGAACCGGTATTCGATGCGCTCGGCCGTGCCGCGCAGATTCAGCGACCGCGAGTGCGCATCCCGCGTTCCAAGCAGGCGGATCAGCCGTCTCCGCAGCACATTCGTGCGCGCGAGAAACGGCTTGCCTGCGCGCGGCCACAGGAGAAAGACGGCCGGGCGGTTCGGCAGAGCTTCGAGCGCGAGGTCGAATTCCGCCGGGTCTTCCGGGATGGCAAGCTCGATCATGAAATGGCCTGGTCCCCATCCTACGACGCCGCTTTCAGTTTGGCGCTGTGCGTGCTGCTATTTGCCAGCGGGCCGTTGCGAAAACGTAAAGATGCAACGCCACCTAAGGAAACGAAAAATGTCTGAATTAAACGCAGTAGTAGCTGTTTACGGCACGCATGTCGATGCGGAAGAAGCGGTCAAGGAGCTTCAGCGCGCGGGAATCGATATGCGCACGTTGTCCATCATCGGCAAGGATTCGCATGCCGACGAGCATGTGGTGGGATATTACAACACCGGCGACCGGATGAAATACTGGGGCAAACTCGGCGCCTTCTGGGGAGGCTTCTGGGGCTTGCTGTTCGGGTCGGCATTTTTTGCCATCCCGGGTATCGGCGCGGTGCTGGTGGCGGGACCTTTGGTTGCGTGGATCGTGGGAGCGCTGGAAGGCGCGGCGGTATTCGGGGGCTTGAGCGCCGTCGGCGCGGGGCTCTACAGCATGGGCATCCCGAAGGATAGCGTCATTCAATACGAAACGGACCTCAAGACCGACAAATTCCTGCTGATGGTGCATGGCACGTCCACGGAAGTCGAAAAAGCCAGAGACATCATCGAAACCACACGGCCCATCACCGTGACCATGCACGCCGCCGAAACCGCTGGCGCGGCCGGCAGATAGGGCACCTCAGATGCCGATGCCGAACACCAACCAGCCGGAGCCCGGGAGGAAAAATCAATGTTAACGAACGCTCGAAATTTGCACGATCTCGCGGTCCGGGCCACGGATGGCGAGTTTGGTAAGGTCGATCGACTCTATTTCGACGACGAGACGTGGACGGTGCGTTATCTGACGGTGGAAACCGGCGGGCGAACAGTCCTGATATCGCCGATCTCCATCGCCCATATGGATTGGCAGTCGAGGCGCGTCGATGTCGCGCTGACGAAAAAGCAGGTGGAGAACAGCCCCGACATCGATACGGATAAGCCTGTCTCCCGGCAGCACGAGGCCGAGTACCTGGGGTATTACGGGTATCCGTATTATTGGGGCGGTCCCTGGCTGTGGGGCGCGGGGGCCTACCCGGCGGACCTGGCCGTGCTGGCGGAACCGTCCCCGATCGAGACGCCTTCCGGGAGTCCGCGGGAACATTCGCAGGATTCTCATCTGCGCAGCGCCGACGCCGTCACCGGATACGACATCGAGGCGTCCGACGGTGAGATCGGCCACGTGGACGGGTTTATTGTGGACGATGAAAACTGGGCGATCCGCTACATTGAGGTGGCGACGCGAAACTGGTGGCCGGGTAAGAAGGTTCTGGTTTCACCGGCATGGGTGGAGCGGGTGAGTTGGCCGGATTTCAAAGTCTACGTCCGCATCTCGCGGGAAGCCATCAGGAGCGCCCCGGAGTACGTCGAGTCCATGCCGATCTCCCGGGACTACGAAAACCAGCTCTACCTCCACTACGGCCAGGAGCCCTATTGGATGCGCGACGCCAAAAAAACGAGATCGGCATGAAACCGGCGCAACATGGGGACTCCTGTTTCAGGTGGCTTTCAGGAGCGATTGCCTGATTCTGCGATCGGCGCGCCGGCCGATCAGTTCGGCCACGCGGCCCAGCAGGTAAAAGATATTTTCGTTGCTCATATGAACCGCCCCGTTCCCGGACGAGCTGCGTTCCAGCGCGGCATCGCGAACGCCGGTTTCGCGTAAATCCGAAGCCAGCAGCGCCGTTGCGGGCTGGAAATCCTTCTGCCTGGCGTAGGCCAGCAGTTGCGGACCGGCTTCATCCGACTCGGACCTCAAATCGGCAAGCACCAGCTGGTATTCGTGCTCGTCGAGTTTGCCGATCGCTTCCGCGCCGGTGGCGGCTCCGCTGACGGCATATCCGGCAGCGGATAAAATGGATTTCAGGGTCAACCGGGAGGCAAGCCCGGTATCGGCCAGAAGCACGCGGGCGACGCGGCGCTTCTTTGGCTTATTGAATATGTTTTCCGCCACGGTTCCCACTTTAAAGGAAAACGCATTCGTTTCAAAATGAAATCCGAGGCCGCCAGCCGGCGGGAGTTATCGCGACGCTTCCGCCACCGCGTCTTCCACCAGCTTCCGGTATTCCGCCAGAAGCTCCGGCGACTGTGCTTCGAAGCGCAGCACGAGGACCGGCTGCGTGTTGGACGCCCGGACCAGCCCCCAACCCCGGCCGAAATCGATGCGCGCGCCATCGATCGCGATGACGTCGTAGTCGGGCTGGAATTTCGCCAGCACGGCGCTCACGATCGCGAACTTTCGTTCGTCGGGGCAGTCGATCCGGATCTCGGGCGTGGCGAAGGTGGGTGGCAGGCCGCTCAGCTGCGAGGAGAGCGGGGCTCCTGAATTGGATACGATTTCGAGCAGGCGGCAGGCCGCATAGAGGGCGTCGTCGAAGCCGTAGTAGCGGTCGGCGAAAAACATGTGGCCGCTCATCTCGCCCGCCAGTTCCGCGTTGGTCTCCTGCATCCGGGCTTTGATGAGCGAGTGCCCGGTCTTCCACATGATGGCGTTGCCGCCGTGGCGCCGGATGTCATCGTACATATTCTGCGACGATTTCACCTCGCCGATCACGGTCGCGCCCGGCTTGCGCGACAGGATCTCACGCGCGTAGACAATCATCAGCTGATCGCCATAGAGAATCGTGCCCTGCTCATCGACGGCGCCGATGCGGTCCGAATCCCCGTCGAAGGCCAGGCCGAGGTCCGCCTGGTTCGCGAGAACGGCGGCGACCAGTTGCCGCAGGTTTTCGGGCTGCGTCGGGTCGGGGTGATGGTTGGGAAACCGGCCGTCCATTTCAAAGAAAAGCTCGGTGGTTTCGCAGTTTAATTTCTCCAGAATGCGGCGAATTACCGGGCCGGCCGTGCCATTCCCCGCGTCGGCAACGACTTTGAGGCGGCGCGGCAGCCGGAATTGAGCCGAGATTTCTTCGACGTACGGCGTCGCAATGTCGAACGCGCCGAGCGCGCCGGAGCCCGTCTCGTAGTCGCCGCTCTCCAGCACTTCGCGGATCTTCTGAATTTCTTCGCCGTGGATGGTGCTTTTGCCGTGCATCACCTTGAATCCGTTGTAGTCGGACGGATTGTGGCTCCCGGTGATCATGACGCCGCCGTCGGCTTTCAGGTGGAATACCGAGTAGTAGAGAAGAGGGGTGGGGACTACGCCGAGATCCGTCACGTCGCAGCCGGCGGCCAGCAAACCCGCGAGCAGAGCGTCATGCAGCCGATCGGAGCTCAGGCGGCAATCCCGCGCCAGATTCACTTTTCCCGAGTGCCGGCGGATCAGGTAGGTCCCGATAGCCTGTCCGAGCTTGCGAATACCGGGGTCGAGGAGTTCTTTGTCTGCGATTCCGCGAATATCGTATTCCCGGAAGATGGCGGGCGGTAGTAGCATTCAAGCGCAGTATAGCGTTCGCGTTCGCGATGGGCCGCAATGTGTGCTGCAATGGGCGGGAATGGCGATCGTTCTGGGGCTCGGATTCACGGGACAGCGTCTGGCGCGCAGGCTTCTCCGGCGCGGCGTGCCGGTGTTCGCCGTAGTGCGCGGCGTGGCGCCGATACCCCCGAATTCGGAAGGGGGGCGACCGGTGTGGGGATTTAAC
>VFSW01002812.1_pt1 | contig 26224 bp, 23 predicted proteins | sample 5358111 | NCBI WGS metagenome assembly VFSW01 (sample SAMN11554181, study PRJNA540505) | mine drainage metagenome | isolation source: sediment from site ElyBrook_90M | place: USA: Ely Copper Mine, Vershire, VT | collected 2017 | reverse complement strand
GGCCAACTCCATCGCCCGCCGCACCGCCCCGGCGTGCCCGGCGATTACCACCTGATCCGGCGAGTTGAAATTCGCCGCGCTGACGATCTCCCCCTCCGCCGCCTCCGCCAGCCCACCGTCCAGCTTCCCTTCCGGCAGCTTCAACAGCGCCGCCATCGCACCCACCCCCGGCGGCACCGCTTCCTGCATATACCGCCCGCGCGCCTGCACCAATCGCAGCGCATCGCCGAACTGCAGCGACCCCGCCGCCACCAGCGCCGAGTATTCCCCCAAACTGTGTCCGGCGACGAACTCCGGTCGCAGCCCCTTCTCCGCCAGCACTCGGAAGGCGGCGACGGAAACCGCCAGCAGCGCCGGCTGTGTATTCTCCGTCCGCCGAAGCTCTTCCTCCGGACCTTCGAAACAAATCTTCGAAATCGCGAACCCAAGCGCGTCGCCGGCTTCTTCAAACGTCCGCGCGGCGACGGGGAAAGCGTCCGCCAAACTCTTGCCCATGCCCGCGAATTGCGAGCCTTGGCCGGGAAATAAAAAGGTCGGTCTCATAGGAAGGTATTAAAGGGTGGGAAGAAACCATTCAGTGTAACCCGCCGCGCACGCCCTACGATTCCTTTACATTTTTCTCCGATCTTTTTCCCCTCCTGCTGCGTCCAAGTCAGCGAAGGGAGAATTGGACAGTGAAAAACAACAAGAAGACCGAAGCTGTCGTGACCGAATCCTCCGCCTCCGTCTATTGCCCGATCTGCACTCACAGCGTAAACGCCACGGTGCTGAGCCAGAAGCGAATCTCCATCGTGAAGCCCGGCCAAAAGTGCAGCCACTGCTCCGCGTCGCTCGACGCCGGCCGGATTCTATGGCTCGACCGCGCGGCCTAGCCCCATGGTGACGATAACCGTGACGCAAGCGTGACGCAGGGACGCAAATCGCCCGTGTGCTAACGTGGAATCAGGCATGAAGCGCAAGGCTCCCATCAAACCGCCGCCCGTGATCGACCCGGAAATCCTGGCGAAGGCGAAGCTTGCCCTGGAGACGGACAAGATGAAGCCCATCTCCAACTGCATCGTCTGCTCGAGCCCCTGCGCTCCGAACTCAACTGAAGGATTATGTTGGGTTTGCAGGCGGTTGAAGATCAGCGCCTGGCGCGATTCCGAAAGCCAGTCCGCTTCGCAGGAGTGAACGTATTAATAAGGATGCGTCTGGCGTCCGATTCCCTGCGCGCGCGCCTTCTCAAAGACCCAACCACCCACGGCGACATCCTCAAGGCCGATCCCGACCGATTTGAAAATCGTGATTCGCCCCGGCTCGTGGCTTTTCTTCACATTTTTCAGTTCGACCACGTTTTTCCAGTCGCCGGCCAGGATCAGGTCGCCCGCTTCGATCCGGGCCTGTTCGAGCGAATCGACCGCGATCACGCCCGCCCTGGCGATTAACTCCGCCGGAAGTTCGCGCCGCGAGGCGACATTCGATCCGGCTGCGTTTACATGCGCTCCGGCCGCAACCCACCCCGCCTCGAGTACCGGGTCCTTGGCGTTCGTCATGGTGACCACAATGTCCGCTCCGGTGATCGCGGCCTCGGCCGTAGACGTCGCGATGGCGCCGATCTCCTCCGCGCACCGTTCCCGTTTCTCGGCGCTCCGGCTCCAAACCCGGACTTCGCGGATCGGGCGCACCACCCGCACCGCCTCCACTTGGGACCGGGCCTGGAAACCGCTGCCGATCACGCCTAACACCGCCGCTTCCGGCGCCGCCATCAGATCCGTCGCATAGCCGGTGGCCGCGCCGGTTCGAATCTGGCCAAGCAGATTCGCTTCCATCATCGCCAGCGGAGCCGCGGTAGCGGCGTCGAACAGCGCGAAGAAAAACCGCGCCCCGTGTTTTAGGTTCGTCGCGTAAAACTTCGTCCCGAAATAATCGCCGCAAGCCCCGGCCATGCTGTGCAGTACCGAACCGGTGGGAACGATCAATCGCCGCCGCGGCTGGCTCTGGGCGTTCCCATGCGAAAGAGCCTCGAAGGCCAAGCGAGTCTGTTCGATCGCTTCGCCCATCGGCAACAGGTCGCGCACTTCCGCTTCGGTGAGATATAGCATGGCGCTTCGGAGCCGGTTTACAGCGTAACCGGATCCGGCCGTTCCGGATCGATGCCCATCTCATTTACCGCCGCTTGCGCCCGCGCTTTATCGAACTGGCCGTCGCGCGCCAACCGGGCCAGCGTCGCCGCCACGATCGCTTCGGCGCCGTTCTCGAAATGCTTGCGCAGATATTCGCGGTTCTCGCTGCGTCCGAAGCCGTCGGTCCCCAGCGAAACTAACCGGCCGGGCAGCCACGGCGCGATCTGGTCCGGAACGATCTTCATGTAGTCGGTGGAGGCGACGATCGGTCCCGCCGCTCCCTCCAGCGCCTCGAACAGATACGGACGCCGCTCCGGTTCGGCCGGATGCAGGCGGTTCCAGCGCTCGGTTGCCAACGCTTCGCGCCGCAGTTGGTTATAGCTGGTGACGCTCCACACATCGGCCGGAACGCCATAGGTCTCGGCCAATATTTTCTGCGCTCTCAGCGCTTCGTTCAGAATCGGGCCACTTCCGAAAAGCTGCGCCTTCGCCGGGCCGCTCCCGGCTTTCTTGTAGCGATAAATGCCCTTCAGGATCCCGTCGTGTACGCCTTCGGGCATCGGCGGCTGCGCGTAATTTTCGTTGTACGCGGTGAGGTAGTAAAAGCCGTTCTCCATTTCCTGGTACATGCGGCGAATGCCGTCCCGCACGATCACCGCGATCTCGTAAGCGTAAGCCGGATCGTAGGTGATGCAGGTGGGAACGGTGCTCGCCAGCACTAGCGAGTGGCCGTCCTGATGCTGCAATCCCTCGCCGGAAAGCGTGGTGCGTCCAGCCGTTCCGCCCACCAGAAAGCCTTTGCCCCGCGCGTCCGCGAACGCCCAGATCAGATCCCCGACCCGCTGGAATCCGAACATCGAATAATAGATGAAGAACGGAATCATCGGCGCGCCGTAGTTGGAGTACGCCGTGCCGGCCGCCGTGAACGACGCCATCGAACCCGCTTCGGTGATGCCCTCTTCCAGGATCTGGCCGTCGCTGGCTTCCTTGTAATACAGGAACATCTCGCTGTCCACCGGCTTATAAAGCTGGCCCTGGCTCGCGTAAATTCCGACTTGACGGAACAGCGACTCCATGCCGAACGTCCGCGCTTCGTCGGGGATGATCGGCACGATGTACCGCGCCAGACTCGGGTCCTTCAACAGCAGCGTGAGTACCCGGACGAACGCCATGGTCGTCGACACTTCGCGGTCCTGCGATCCGCCGATCGATTCGGCGAACAGATCGAGCGGCGGCGCCTTCAGCTCGATCGGTTTCGGATGCCGCACCGGCAGCGAGCCGCCCATCGCCTCGGTGCGCTCCTTCAAATACAGCATTTCGGGGCTGTCCTGCGGCGGTTTGTAGAAGGAGATGCTGTGGACCAGTTCCTCGGGAACCGGAATGTTCAGCCGTTTCCGGAAGTACAGCAACTCGTCTTCGGTCAGCTTCTTCTGCTGGTGCGTGGGGTTGCGGCCTTCGCCCGCTTCTCCCAAACCATAGCCCTTGATCGTCTTGAAAAGGATAACCGTCGGTCCGCCCTTGTGCTCCACCGCGCGCTTGAACGCGTTAAACACCTTCAGCGGATCGTGCCCGCCGCGCCGCAGGTGGAAGATTTCCTCGTCGGACATCTTCTCCACCATGCGCGCCGTCTCGGCGAACTTCCCGAAGAATTCCTTGCGGGTATAGGCGCCGCCCTTGGCCTTGAAGCTTTGGTATTCGCCGTCCACGCATTCCATCATCAGCCGCTTCAAATAGCCGCGGTCGTCGTGCGCCAGAAGCGGGTCCCAGTTTTCGCCCCAGATCACCTTCAGCACGTTCCAACCGGCGCCCCGAAACGCCGCTTCCAGTTCCTGAATGATCTTGCCGTTGCCGCGCACCGGCCCGTCCAGCCGTTGCAAATTGCAGTTGACGATAAAAATCAGGTTGTCCAGCTTCTCGCGCGAGGCGAGCGTCAGCGCGCCCAGCGATTCCGGCTCGTCCGTTTCCCCGTCGCCAAGAAACGCCCACACCTTGCGCGGAGTCTTCGGGATGATGCCGCGATTTTCGAGATAGCGCAGGAAACGCGCCTGATAGATGGAGTTGATCGGCCCCAGGCCCATCGACACCGTCGGGAATTGCCACAGATTCGGCATCAGCCACGGGTGCGGATACGACGACAAGCCGGGCTCCTCGCGCAATTCGTGCCGGAAGTTCTCCAGATGCTTTTCCGTTAACCGGCCTTCAAGAAACGCGCGCGCGTAGACACCGGGCGAGGCGTGGCCCTGAAAATAGACCAGGTCGCCGGGTTGATCGCCATAGCTGCCATGGAAGAAATGGTTGTGGCCCACTTCCTGGATGGTGGCGAGGGAGGCGTAGGTGGCGATGTGGCCGCCGATGCCGCTGTCGTGTTTGTTGGCGCGCACCACCATGGCCATCGCGTTCCACCGGATGATGGATTTGATTCGCCGCTCGATCTCGCGGTCGCCCGGATATGGCGACTCCTCGTCCACTGGAATCGTGTTGATGTAGGGCGTGGTTAGCTTCTGAACCGCGCCGATGCCGTGCGAGCCGGCGCGGTCGATCAGGCGTTCCAGCAGGAATGCGGCCCGGTCTTCGCCGATCTCTTCGACTACTTGATCCAGCGCTTCCAGCCACTCGACGGTCTCCTGCGGGTTGGCGTCTTGCCGTGCGTCAATTTTGGTTTCAAACATCGTGATGAGGGGTTCTCTTTTTCAAGATAGCAGGTGGACGGCGCCGCCACGCCGAAGGTTACGCCGCCATCGTGCGGGCGATAGCGTTCACCATCTTTCGGTAAGGCACCCGGGACAGGCTGTCGAACGGCAGCCACTCGCCGTCCGCCCAACTGGAATAGCGCCAGCGCGCAAGGATCGCCAGATGCTCCTGCCGTTCCAAAACGCTCCCCGACCACGGAACGGCGCGCTCCACCAATTCGCGCAGCCGTTTGTCCAGGGAGCCGCTCAATTCCTCCAGCGGAAAAATCAGCGGCGCCTGCCACCATCCGCGCAGCAAAAACCAGAGCGTGACGGCGTCCGGCTTCCCCGCCCCGGCGATGGCGACGCCGTTCAGTTTTTCGATGTCGTGCGCCAGTTCGTCGCGCGAGGCGATCACCTCCTCGATTTTTTCGACGCGCTTGTGCTGGCGGGCCGCTTCCTCGAAATCCATCTCGCCGCTCAGCCGGTCCCGCGCCGCGCGCGCCCCGTTCAATAGAGCCGCTCCGTCCCCGTGCAGAAACTCGGCCACCCGCGCCGCCTCCGTCGCGTACTCCTCCACCGTCACCACTTCCTGGCACGGGCGCAGGCACATGTTCATTTCGCCGTAAATGCACCCCGGGTGCGTAGCGGCCGGCGACAGATCTTCCTGGCAGCGCCGGAGTTGGAACAGCTCGAGAACCCGCGCTTCGAACTGGTCGGCCGAGGCCCTGGTCCGGAACGGCCCGTAGAACAGCGATCGCGAACCGGACAATCGCGAGGTGGTCTGGGTGCGCGGAAAGCGGTTGGAAAGAATCAACTTCACATAGGAAGGCATGCGCAGCTTGACGCGTTTGGCGTAGTCTTCGGGGAACAACCGCCGCGCCGTCGAATAATGGACCAGCGCGCCTTCGAGCGCCGAATGAACCGGGGTGTATTCGATGCGCGTCGCCACGCTCTCCAGGTCCCACAAGCGCATCACACGCCGCAATCGGCGGCCGAGCACGGTGGTGCGCGCCAGGTACGCCGAACGCTCCCCGGCCCAGATCGAAAACACCGCCGGAATGTCGGGAACCTCCGCCCATTCGCGCAGGGAAATATCGAGCACCACCGTCTCCAATCCGTAGTCCGTGTCCGTCTCCTCTTCTTTAGATCATAGTGACGCCGGGCGGCTCCGCGAAGGGAACGCGGGAACCTTCGAAACACGAAAGTTCTTGACAACACCCGTGTCCTGCTTAGAATAAGGGTAATTGCCGTTGTCTTATGCAGAACTGTGAGCACCTCCGAACCGAGATCATGGCACGTCGCGACGGCGTGGACTACGTCCGCTGTCTCGATTGCGATCAAGTCTTTGAAGCCGAAGACCTGGAAACCGTGCCCGTATACGAAGAAGACGAACCGCCGGCGAAGCCCACGAAGTAGCCAGCCGCCCATCCAGCGCGAGAAATCCCAACACGATAAACCACTTGGCAATTTGAACGTTTCGCCGCCCGCTCCCTTATCCTAGGAAGTGTATGGACCCCCTACGCATCGTCGCGATCGGCGGAGGCACGGGCCTATCCACGCTTTTGCATGGATTGAAGGCGTACGCCCGCGCGCCCGCCGAGGCCGAGATTACGGCGATCGTCACCGTGACCGACGACGGCGGCAGCTCCGGACGTCTGCGCCGCGAGTTCGACGTGTTGCCGCCCGGCGACATCCGAAACTGCCTGGTGGCGCTATCGGAGGATGAGGCCGTTCTCTCGCGCCTGTTCCAATACCGATTCGCCGAGGGCGAGGGGCTGAAAGGCCATAGCTTCGGAAATCTATTCCTGACCGCGCTGACGCACATCACCGGCGATTTCGCGCGGGCGGTGAGGGTTTCCTCCGAGATTCTGGCCACGCGGGGGCGCATCTTCCCTTCCACCGCGGAGAACGTTACGCTGGAAGCGGTATTGGAGGATGGGACGTTGGTGCAAGGGGAGACGAGCATCAGCAGGAGCCACGCGCGCGTCCGCAGGCTGCGGTTGAACCCGGAGCGCTGCGATCCGCTGCCGGAGACGCTCGACGCCATCCGCAACGCCGACGTCATTACGCTGGGGCCAGGCTCGCTGTTCACCAGCGTGATCCCGAATTTGTTGGTGGACGGCATTCCCGACGCGATCCGGGCGTCGGCGGCGGTGAAGGCGTATTTCGTGAATCTGATGTGGCAGCCCGGCGAGACGATCGATTTCGGCGCCTCCGATCACGTCGAGGCGATCCTGAGCCACGCGGGCTTGGGGATTGTGGAAGTCGCGGTGGTCAACACGCGTCCCATCGGCGAAACGCTGCGTGGGAAATACGAGCGTGAGCGGGCGCAACCGGTGGCCAACGATACCGGGAGGCTGCGCGAAATGAACATCGAAGTGTTGGGCGCCGACTTGCTTCTCGAAGGCGACACGGTGCGGCACGACCCGGTGGCGGCGGCGGAAATTATCGTCCAGCTCGCCCGCGCCGGACGCCAGAGACAATTGGAAAAGAGCGTTCAATGAACAACAGGATCAGCGTGGTGGTTCTCGCGGCCGGCCTCGGCACGCGCATGAAATCGAAACTGGCGAAGGTTCTGCATTGCGTCGGAGGCCAGACGCTGGCCGAGCATGTCGTCCAGGCCGCCTGCGCCATCACGCCGCCGGAGGACATCACGGTGGTCATCGGCCACCAGGCCGAGCAGGTGCGCGCGAGCCTTTCGCCGCTGGGCGTCAACTTCATGCACCAGACCGAGCAGCAGGGCACCGGGCACGCCCTGCTCACCTGCCGCGATTCACTGCACGGAGCGGGCGGGCTCCTGGTGGTGCTGTACGGCGACACGCCGTTGCTGACCTCGGCGACCTTGAACCGCCTGGTGGAAAAACACCGGCGCCATCACGCGGCGGCGACGCTGATCACCACGCGCCTGGAGGACCCCTCCACCTATGGCCGCGTGATTCTGGACGACCAGGGCCACGTCCGCGCCATCGTCGAACAAAAGGCGGCCACGCCGCAGCAGCTTGCCATTCACCTGATCAATTCCGGAATTTATTGTTTTAACGCCGACTTGCTCTGGAAGCATATCGGCGAAATTCGCCCGGATAATCCGGCCAACGAATATTACCTCACCGACATCGTCGCCATTCTGAACCACGCCGGCCATCTGGTGCAGTCGATGGAGGTGAAGGACGCGAGCGAGCTTCTGGGCATCAACACCCGCGTCGATCTGTCGGCGGTGGATAAAGTGATTCGCGACCGGAAGGCCCGCGACCTGATGCTGGCCGGGGTGACCATCGAGAAGCCCGAGACCGTTTCGATCGACGCGCAGGTGACGGTGGGCTGCGATACGATCCTCGGCCCGTTCACGCGCCTGACGGGGAACACGGCGATCGGCGAGGATTGCCGCATCGGCTCCGGTGCGGTGATCGAGAATTCGCGGATCGGCAACGGCGTGCGCGTGGCTCCGTTGACGATGATCGCCGATTCGCACATCCACGACGGCGCACAAGTCGGCCCGTTCGCGCGCTTGCGGCAGCATTGCGACGTGGGACCGGCCGCGCGTATCGGAAACTTCGTCGAGCTGAAAAACACGAGGCTCGGGGAAGGCGCGAAGGCGAATCACTTGGCTTATCTCGGCGATGCGGAAGTGGGCGAACGCGCAAACATCGGCGCGGGCAGCATCACCTGCAATTACGACGGCACGTTAAAGCACCCGACGCGCATCGGCGCCGGGGCGTTCGTCGGAAGCAATTCAACGCTGGTTGCGCCTATCGAAATCGGACCGGGCAGTTACACCGGAGCGGGCTCCGTGATCACCGAAGACGTGCCGGAAGGCGCGCTGGCGTTGGGGCGTGCGCGGCAGGTGGTGAAACAAGGCTGGGTGAAAGCGAAGAAAAGCGAACGAAAGCCGTAGAGCATATCCGCCGAAGCGGCGCTCAACCGCGGCGCTATAATTCGAAATCGCGGAGATTTTTCATGCGCTCTTGTTTCGCCGCATCGATCGGGCTTTGTTTTCTGGCGCCGCTTTCGTTTTCGCAAACCGGAATGTCCTCCGCGGGCGAGATGATCCTGGCCGCTCCTCTTTTCCTTCAGGACGCCAACGTCTCTTCGGCGATCACGGTGGTGAATGTGGTGAGCGTGCCGTTGAAGTCGAAAGTGGCCGTGTTCGATTCGACTGGGACGCAGATCGGCATTCGCTCCGTAGCGCTCGAACCTCATTCCAGGACAAAGCTGAATCTGTGGGAGCTTCTGCGGTCATGGAATTCGCAGGCTTCCTCCGGGTCGGTGAAGATTTATCAGGACCCTTCGGCCAAGGGCGTGTCGATCGCGGCGCGGCTCTCGATTGCCGGTACGGTGGCGCTGGAGGAGGATTTTCAACGGATAGGCGCGGCGAGATCGGGTACATTTCGCGCGGCGGCGGGCGGCGTGATGGGGAGCCCGATCATCGCCGTATGGAACCTCGGTGCCTCGGCGCAGACCGTGAACATCCAATGTTTAGCGGAAAAGGGATCCGGCGGGGCGGCGCAAATTTCGGTTGCGGCGGGCCAATCGGCTATCGCGCAAGCTTGCGGCGGCACTGGGACGATGGCCGCGTCGTCCTCTGAATTGTTCTCGCCTCCCACCGGCGCTTCGCTGAGCGGAGCGGTAGGCGTTTCCGTGTCCGGCAGCGGAGGGGCGGGAACGCTCGCGGTATACGGCTTCGCGTTCCGGAGCGCGGGAGCGGCGGCGGCTCTGCGCTTCGACGACACGGGCGCGATGCGCTCCGGCAATTCGGTCTTTGCCGGCGTGCCTGTGGGCGCCAGCAGCGCGTTGTCGGGGTCGCCTTTCCAGCCAAGCCTCGCGCTAGCGAATTTCGGCTCGCAACCCACCAGCGTCTCGGTGACGTACGCGACTGCGGCGAGTCCCGGCCTTTCGGCTAACCCGATCGCTCAAGCGGTGATCCCCGCCGGGACCAGCAAGACAATCCCGCTTCCGGCGCTGCCCGGCGACCCGGCAATGCGGAATTCGTTCGTGGTTCAATCCAGCGCCGCGCCGGGTACACTGTTCTCCAGCGTTACGTCAGTGAACGCGGCTAACCCTCCGCAAGTGATCTCGCTCGCCGGCCGTGACCCACGGCGCGAGGAGAACGGAGGCGCGGGGGAATGGAGCCTCGCCGACGGCGACTCTTCCACGCTGCTGCTCTTCAATTCTTCGAACGCACCGGGAACGTTCAGCGTCCATATCGGCGCGGAGAGGATGATGAATGGACTTTGGGCGAAGGACTACCCACTGGCGGCGATGGAAACCAAGGCGATCGACTTGCGGGATCTGATCCGGGGCCTTGAGCCGGACGCGCAGGGCATTCGAATTTTCTCTAACGCCACCGAAGGCGAGATTGCATGGTTCACTCCGGCAGGTGGAGCGGGAACGGGGCGGCTGATGGTTTCGAATCCGGCGAAGAAACTCGCGCGGAGCGACGAATTCGGGATTCCATTCGTGCTGTGCGGATTGAAGGTGAATCCCACCGACGTGAAATTCGACTTTGAGGACGCGGGAACCATGGCGATGCTTCCGCAAATGTGTACCGCGTACTCGCCGCTGGCTTGCTCCGGGACGCCCGCCGGATACGGAGGAGCGTCCAGCTATTCGTGGGCGTCGTTGAACCCGAGCATCGCCAGCATTTCGGGACCGAGTAATGAAGCGAGCGCGAGTTTCTATGGCGACTATCCGGGCCAGACGGAGGCGCAGGCTCAAGCGCGCACGGGCGGCTGCAGCCTGGTGGCCGGCGGAAGTCTGTCCACGCAACTTGTGGCGACGTTGCACGTCACCTCCGCGGCAAGCTCGAAGGATGGCGCGACGAAGGTCTCCTCCTTCGTACATTTGAGCCAGGGCCCTCCGGCCTTTACCGATAAGATCGACGTCATCATCGGGTTCTTAGTCCACCTCAACAGTTCATCGATACGCCTTGGCTCCGCGCTGAGCTACCAAACACCCGCGATGCCTACGGCCGCAGACTCCAATACTCCGGATATCGATTTTGAGGTCCAGCCTCAGACCGACAACCCGTCCCCAGGAACCGCAGACATCTTCGTGAGCGCCAATGCGGAGGATACCAAGAGTCCGGTGTGGATCGACTGGCACGACACGGGCGGCCAGATTGTTAGCGTGACGGTGAAATAGCGATGCGGAAGCGCACAGCCGAGCCGGATATCCTTCTTCGCGCGGCGTTCCTATGCGTCGCGCTGGCTGCGGGACTGGCGGCTCAGCCTACGACGTGCGTGCCGCTCGATAGCGGTGCCCGGGCGCGGGTGGTCGAATACGCGCAAGGTCTCTTCAATCTTCCGATCAACTCACCGCTTCGGATTTCGGAGGAGAAGGTCGATGCGAAGACCTGCTACGCCCGGATCACTGTCGCGACTTCGCCACCAGCGAATGCGTTTCACCGGATTTTGTTTCTTTCTCCCGATCGGCGCTTTCTTACGACGGCGGTCTACGATACGGAGCGAACAACCGCTCCGGCAACTAGCTCCGCTGGCGGCGGAACGGCCGCGATCGGGCTGGCCGGAGGGAACGTTGAACTGCGAGCCTGGGTGTCGTTGGGCGCACCCATTCCGCCGGGTTTCAACGATGTGATCCAGGTAGGTTGGGGATTTAATCCTCCGGTTGGCGTTCCCACCGGCATCCAAACCACAACGAGCGGAGACCGGAATTCGATCGCGGAAATTCGTCCCGATAGCGACACTCCCACGGTCCACTTCACCGTGGGCACATCCGTTCAGAACACTACGGCGGGATATTTTGAGATCTCCGCCGGCGCGGGCGCCTCCGATTTGTCCGACAAAAGCGTGGCGGTCGACTTCGGGGATGGCGTGATGCGGAATGTCGTCGTGTATGTCGAGGATGGTAGGAAACGGGAATGAAACACCTACTCTTCGCGCTGACGCTTACGATCGGCTCGCTGCCAGCTTGTACGCCGCTGGATGAGGCGGCCCGAGGCCGCTTGATCGAGTACGCGCACGCGATGTTCAATATACCGATCAACGACTCGTTCCGGATCGCGGAAGAGAAACCCGATCCGAAGACCTGCTACACCGAGATTACCTTGACCGATTCCACATCGGACGAACCATTGCGGCGCATCCTATTCGTTTCTCCGGATCACCGGTTTTTGACAACCACGCTCTACGATGTCGACGCGGCGGCGCGGCCGGTACCCGCCGTTTTGAATGTGACGCGGACGAAGTCCTCGCTGGGGTTCGCCGGGGACGAATTGGAAATCGAAGCATCGATCTCGCTGCTCGGGCCGGTCGATCCGTCGATCGGTCCGTTCCGGTTCGCGTTGAGCATTGTGCCGGGTGCGAATCGTGAGACGGGCATCGCGTTGAGCGCTGGATCGTCCAGCGCGGGCCCACCGATTCTCAGCCTACGGACCGGACAAGCGTCGGAGGCATTTGTCTTTCGCGTCGCCACCTCCGCGAAAAACACTCAGACTGGCACGCTGAATTACGGCATCGGCGCGAACTTGATGAGCGGACCTCCCGGCTACGCCGTCACTTTCAAGGGCGGGGATGAGACATCCACCGACACGAGGGAATTAAATATTCCGGTGACGAGGCCTTGAAGAAGATAACGATGAAACCGAATCGCGAACGTTGGATTGCTTCCGTGTTGTTTTTGTCGCTCGCCGTTCCACTGTGCGCCGGATCGCCGGAATGCAAGCCGCTGGAGGATGCGGCGCGGGCGCGGTTGGCGGAGTATGCGCAAGGGCTGTTCGAGCTTTCGAAGGACTCGCCGCTTCGGATTTCCGGCGCGACGCTCGATGCGAAGACCTGTTATTACCGGCTTACGTTCACCACCTCGCCGCCGGCCGAGCCGTTCCGGCGGACGCTTTTTCTTTCGCCGGATCGGCGGTTTTTGTCGACCAGCGTTTATGATATGGACGCGGACTTAGGACAGAAAGAAGCGATGCTCAATCGCGGGTTGGTTGCCTTTGTGCGGCAGAATGGATGGCCGGCGACGGGGCCGGTGGATGCGCCGGTGCAGGCGATTCTGTTCGGGGATTATCAGTGCCCGGCTTGCGCGCAGATGGGCAAGGTTTTGAATCGCGAGATTTTGCCGGGGCTGAAGGACAAGGTTCATTTCGCGTTTCTCGACTTCCCTGTGCCGGATCACGCATGGGCGCGAGGGGCGGCGGAGTTGGCGGCGTGTGCGGCGCGGCAAGGGACGGCGGCTTATTGGGCGATGCACGATTATCTGCTCGGAGCGCAGGAAACGATCGAGGCGGGGAGTCTATATAGCGATGCGGAGGAGTTTGCGCGGTTGATTCCAGGCGTGGACGGGGCGAAGTTTCATCAATGCGCGGTCAATCGCCAGTCGAAAGAAGACGTGGATGCGAGCATCGCGCTTGGCGATGCTTACGGAGTCAACGCGACGCCGACGCTCTTCCTGAACGGCTATAAGTGGGTCGGCGTGCCGGAAGACGCCGGGGATTTGCGCCGCGCGATCGAAAGGATCGCCACGGCGGCTCCGGCGCGTTAGAGAACGACGATTGGATGGAACCGTTGGGCCTGGCGGGATTCGCCGATGGCGATTAATGCGCCTTCGGGTGAGAGGGCGCGGACGAATTGGGCGGCTTCGGTGGAGCGGAAGTCGCGGCCTTGGCGGATTTGCAGGGCGGTTTCGGTGTCGACGGTTTCGCTGGGGAAGTTTGGTAAGAGGCGTGAGAGGGGGACGAGCGCTTCGTCGAAATGACCGGCTTCGGCGAGGGCGTTGAGTTCTGCGAGGGGCTTCGAGTGCGATACAGTGAAGCCGCAGGATTCGGTGCGGCGCAGGTCGTCGAGCACGGCGCCGCAGCCGAAAGCATCGCCGAGTTCGTGGGCGATGGAGCGAATGTAGGTGCCGGCGGAGCAGCGAATGCGGACGCGGGCGACGGGGGTTTCGTAGGAGACCAGGGCGATTTCGTAGACGGTGATCTCGACGGGTTTGAGTTCGACGGGGATTTGTTTGCGGGCGAGTTTGTAGGCGGGCGTGCCATTGACCTTTTTCGCCGAAACGGGCGGAGGGGTTTGAAAGAACGTGCCTTGGAAGCGCGCCAGTGCGGCTTCCATATCGCGTAGGGGAATCGATGGTTCGGCGCGAAGGCCGATGATGGTCCCTTCGCGGTCGTAGGTGTCCGTGCTGTAGCCGAAGCGAATGTGGGCATCGTATTCTTTGGGGCCGCCGGAGAGAAAGCGGGCCAGGCGCGTGGCGCGGTCGATGAGCAACGGCAGGACGCCGGTGGCCATGGGGTCGAGCGTGCCGAGATGGCCGACGCGCCGCGTGCCGGCGAGGCGGCGCACGCGGTTAACCACGTCGTGCGACGTCATGCCCGAGGGCTTGTCGACAATGAGCGCTCCCTCCACGCCGTGATGGTAACAAGCCGCGTCAAGTTACACTGAAAGTTCGTGGAAGAAGAAGTTCTCGGCAAGGCTTACGACGGCCGCTTGATGCGGCGTCTGCTCACATACATGCGCCCGTATTGGCGCACGGTGGCGGTGTCGCTCGTGTTCTTGCTGGGGAATTCGATTCTCCAGACCTTGGGGCCGCTCCTTACGAAGATGGCGGTGGACCGTTATCTGGCGCCGGTCCCGACGAAATTCGCGACGCCGATCGATCATTTTCTTTCGGCGAATCCGGCCACGGGGCTATCGCAGATCGCGTTCATGTATTTATTCGCGCTGGTGGGCGCGATGGTATGCGACTTCGCCGAGAGCTACCTGATGCAGTGGACGGGGCAGAAGGCGATGTTCGATTTGCGGCGCCAGATCATGGGGCACCTGCAAACGCTCGATATCGCGTTTTACGACCGCAATCCGGTGGGGCGGCTGCTGACACGCGTCACCACCGACGTCGATACGTTGAACGATCTGTTTTCCTCGGGGCTGATCACCATCCTCGGCGATTTGATGTCGCTGGGATTTATCGTCGCCGTCATGTTCCGGCTGAGCCCTGGGCTGACGGGACTGCTGCTGGCGGTGATGCCGGCGGTGGTGGTGGTGACGATGATCTTCCGGAGGTCGGTGCAGCAGAGCTACCGGCGCATCCGCGTGGCGATCGCGCGCATCAACGCGTATCTGCAGGAGCATATTAACGGGATGGCCGTGCTGCAGTTGTTCAACCGCGAGGAGCGCGGGCGCGAGGAGTTCGCACGGATCAATCGCGACCACATGGAAGCGTATAAGGACGCGATCACCGCTTACGGATGGTTCTATCCGGTGGTGGAATTTCTTTCCATGCTGGCGCTGGCGATGCTGTTCGTTTATGGAGGGTTTCGGATCGGAAGCGGCGCGCTGACGCTGGGAATTTTGATCGCGTTTTTTCAATATGGGCTGCGTTTTTTCCGGCCGATTCAGGATTTGAGCGAGAAGTACAACATTCTGCAAGGGGCGATGGCGGCGTCGGAACGGATCTTCAAATTGTTGGACACGCCGGCGGGGATCGAGTCGGCGGCGAACGCGGCGACGCTTCCTCCAGTGCGGCGGGAGGCAAGTCCCTCGGCCGCGCCCGCGATCGAGTTCGACGGTGTTTGGTTCGCTTACAAGGACGACGATTGGGTACTGCGCGACGTTAGCTTTCGCATCGATTGCGGCGAGACGATCGCCGTGGTGGGGCACACCGGCGCGGGGAAGACGACGATCATCAGCCTGCTGCTGCGCTTCTACGACGTGCAACGCGGCGCGATTCGGATTCACGGGGAGGATACGCGGCGTTTGGAATTGCGGGAATTGCGGCGGCGCTTCGGCGTGGTGTTGCAGGACCCATACTTGTTCACTGGAACGGTGGCGGGAAATATTCGCCTGGGCACCGAGGGGATTGGCGACGAGACCATCACGGAAGCGGCGCGGAGGGTGAACCTGCTCGATTATATCGAGACGCTTCCGGATCGCTTCGAGCATCCGGTGCGCGAGCGCGGGAGCGGGTTTTCGACGGGACAGAAGCAGTTGATCAGCTTCGCGCGGGCGCTGGCGCACGATCCGGACATATTGATTCTGGATGAGGCCACGTCGAGCGTGGATACGGAGACGGAGATGAAGGTGCGGGAGGCGCTGGACCGGCTAGTGGCGGGGCGCACATCGATCATCATCGCGCACCGGCTCTCGACGATTCAGCGGGCCAGCCGGATTCTGGTGATGCACAAGGGCAAGCTGCGCGAGTTCGGCACACACCAGGAATTGCTGGCGCGGCGTGGGATTTATTGGAAGCTGTACCAGCTTCAATATAAGGACCAGGACACGGGCGGGCAAAGGGCGGAGACGGCTCCGGAGGCGGTGGCCGGCGATTGAGGGTCAGCGCGGCGCGTCGGGGTAAGAGAAGACCGGATCGATGTCGATGGGAACGTCTTTCACCGATTTCAGAGCGCTCGCCAAGGCCGGCGGCATTTTGTCGTAGCGGGCGAACCAAGCCTCCGCGCCGCGGGAGTCGCCGGTGGCTTCGAGTTTCAGGAGCTGGGCGGTGAGGGCTTCGATGGCGCCGGGCATTTTGTCCATCTCCACTTCGTAGCGGCCGTCTTTTGAGGCGATGGCGCCGTTTTCAAAGAGGAAGTTGAACTCCATCATTTCGGCGCGGCCGTGGGCTTCGGCGACGCCGTAGCGGACGCTGCGGAAAATGCCGGCGACGTAGGAGGCGTAATACTCTTCGGCCTTCTCTTTCGGCAGCACGCTATGGGCGATGAGCCAATGGAGGCCGAACATGCCGGTGACGTCGGCTTTGGCTTCCTCCAGCGCGGCGAAAGTAGGGCCGATGGCCTCGCGAATGGTTTTGCGGCCGCCATCGACGACGGCGAAGTCGGGGCCGAGGCCGTGACAGATTTCATGGAGAACGACGGCGGCCAGATAGCCATCGGCGGATGCTTTGGCGGCTTGATCCGCGCGCATCACTTGTTTGGCGAGGGGCAGCACGACGTAGTCGACGCGGGCGTCCATGAAGTTTTTGAAGAAGATCTTTTTGGTGCCTTTGGCTTCGTGGACGCGGGCGTCGTTGGGCAGATTGTCGGCGACGGCCTGATAGCCGTGGCGCAGATCGCCGGCGCGGAACGGGGAATCCACCACTTCCATCGGCGTCGGCTGGCCGAGTTTCGAAGGCAGCGCGGATTTGTCCAGCGGCAGGGCGTTTTGAATGTCGGGAATGTATTTTTGATAGAGGTCGAGCTTGTGGCTTTCCTCGTCGTTGCGGATGAGGACGGCGGCTTCGTACGAAGTTTTCACGCCGAGAACGTCGTCGAGATAGGTCTCGTTGGGTTCGAAAATGACGTCGATCTTCGGGTCTTTGAGATCGACCCAGGCGAGATCGCTTTTGTAATAGTCGTCGGTGAGAAGGGCGTCGGCGCGCAGGCGAAGGAAATCGGCAAAGGCTTTGTCGTTGGTGAGCGCGGCCGCGTCGCGCAACAGTTTGGCCGCGGGTTCGAGCCAAGCTCTGTATTCCAGGCGGTAAGGAATGACGAGGAGCTTTTCGCCATTGGTGCGGATGACTGAATAGGGGCTATAGATGCCGTCCTTCTCCGAGGGATGCTCGCGGACGTAGGCTTCGATGTCCGCGCGCGTGACGCCGGGCGGATATAAATTTCGGCCAGGAAGAAATTGCGCGCCGGTGACGAAGGGTTGGTTCTCGGCGACGAGATCGAAGCGGCTGCCGTTGATGAGGATCATGCGCCGCAGTTGGGCGTCCTTGGTGTCGTGAAGGAGTTTCAACGCGGCGGGATCGTCTTGGCGCCAATAGATCGACTCCATGTACCGGGCGGCTTCGACGAGTTTGAGGACGACGTTCTTATCGGCGGAATCGAGGGCTTCGGTACCGGGTCCCATCTTCACTTGGCGCCAAGCGGCGAGGCGGACATCGAGGCCATCGACGGCCTTGGCGGTTTTGGCGGGCGAGGCCATGAGGAGGAGAAACGGCAGTAGCATGATCGTCTTTCATCGTAACGGGTCTCTGAGAACGACTCGTGGGATGGAGTCCCCAATGAAGCGTGATCCTCAATGAAACATCACACAGGGGGTATACTCGGCGGATGAGTTTCTGAATGCAGAGGTAAAGGCCGCGCTCGACGCTTTCCCTCCGGATATCCGGGCGAGTTTCCAGCGCATTGTGGAGTTGATCCAGGTCCACGCCTTAGAGCGGGGTGCGGGAGCCTTACGTGAAACATCTGGAAGGGCCGGTCTGGGAAATGCGGATGAGGGGGAGGAGCGGGATCGCCCGCGCCGCCTATGTGACGGCCATGGGTAGGCGCATCGTTGTGGTGCATATCTTCGCCAAAAAGTCCCGGAAGACGCCGCGGCGGGAAATCACGATTGCCCTAAAGCGGGCGAAGGAGGTTCGATGACACGTAAATTCATTCCGGCTGAAGAGGCCTTCGCGCAGTGGAGAAAAGAACCGCGGTATGCCTCCGCTTACGAGGCGCTGGAAGAGGAGTTCGCCCTTGCATCGGCCATGATTAAGGCGCGGGGCGAGGCGGATATGACGCAAGAAGAGGTGGCCGCGGCGATGGGGGCGACCCAGGCGGTGGTTGCCCGGTTGGAAAGCGGGAAAGTGCTGCCATCGACCCGCACGCTGGAACGGTTTGCCAAAGCCACTCACACGCGCCTGCGCATCAGCTTCGAGCGCGAACGCCCTAGTCGCGAAGCCTCGCATTAGGCCGAAATGGGATCTGCGGCCGGCCGATGTCGCTCGTTGTCATGAGGATTTAGCTCGGGGGCATCGAGGCCGTCGACGGCCTTGGCGGTTTTGGCTGGGGAGGCCATGAGGAGGAGGAGAGGCAGCAACATGATCGTCTTTCATCGTAACCGCGCGGCGTTTACAATGGAGGCGGGTTGCTCGCGATGGCTCGAAACGGTTCTCCTTTGAACGCCAAAGCCATGGCCTCGTCTATGACGCCGGGGGCGCACGGGGCGCCGGCGGTGGTGCGCTTTTTCGGCAATTTGCGCGTGCGGAAAAAGCTGATGGTGCTGCACAACGTATTTTTTCTGGCGCTGGCGCTGGCGGTTTATCTGGCGCTGATTCCGTTGTTGGAGCGGCAGGTTTCGCTCGCCGAACAGCGGCATGAGGCGATGGTTACGCAGAGCGGAAGCGCGGCGCGGGCGGCGGCTTCGGTTTCGGCGTCGATCTACGCGGGGCTGGTGCGGCGGGCGCGGATCAATCTGTTTTTGGTTTTAGGAACGACGTATCTGCTGGCGGTGGCGGTGCTGGAATTGGTGATTATGCCGCTGTATGTGTACCGGCCGCTGCGGTTGATGCTGGACGCGGATCGCGCCAGCCGCGAGGGGCACCGGTCGGAGGAACTGATCGAAGACTGGATGATACCGGGGGACGAGATCGGGCAGATCATGCGGTCGCGCAACGCGACGGTGGAGGAACTGCGGAAGCGGGAGGAGGATCTGGAGGAGACGCTGGGACGGCTGGAGGAGACCGCTTCCGATCTACAAAAAAAGAACGAATTGCTGGAATCGCAGGACCGGCTGGTGAGCCTGGGGCTGTTGAGCGCGAGCGTGGCGCACGAGCTGAATACGCCGCTGACGGTGCTGCAGGGGTCGATCGAAAAGCTGGCCGAGACGATCGACGACGCGCACGCGCAGGAGCGGCTGGCGCGGATGCTGCGGGTGACGCAGCGGCTGAGGAAGATCAGCGAAGGGCTGGTGGGATTTTCGCGGGTGCGCAAGGACCAGATGGAGCGGCTGGCGCTGAGGCCGCTGGTGGAGGAGGCGTGGAATCTGGTGGCGATCGACGAGCGGGCCTCGCACACCAACTTCACGAACGCGCTGGAGAACGGGCACGAAGTGACGGCGAATAGCGACCGGCTGATTCAGGTGTTCGTGAATCTTTTGCGCAACGCGCTGCATGCGATTCCGGCGAACGGGCATATCACGGCGCGGTCCCGGCGGGGATTTCGCAACGGCCGGCCGCACATTACGGTGACGGTGGAAGACGACGGGCCGGGCATTCCGCCGGAGGTGCTGCCGGAAATTTTCGAGGCGTTCGTATCGACGCGATTGGACGCGCGGGGAACGGGGTTGGGATTGACGGTGGCCGAGGGAATCGTTCACCAACACGGGGGCACGATCGCGGCGACGAACCGACCGGGCGGAGGGGCGCGCCTGGAGGTGACGCTTCCGGTGGAGAAGGCGGGAACATGAGCGCGGAAACGGTGATTGGCGCGGGTTTCGTGGATGTCGCGATTCTGGACGACGACGCGGATTTTCGCACATACCTGGAAGACACGCTAAAGGACGAGGGTCCATACGCGGTCCGCACGTTCGGTCATCCGGACGAGTTTTTCGCCGGCGTCGAAGCGCGGAAACCGGACATCGTCATGCTGGACATGAAGATGGGCGAATTCCGTGGCGATCAGGTGCTGGAGCAGTTGCTGGCGATGCATCCGGGGCTTTGCGTCATTATCGTCACCGGCTATCCGTCGCTCGAAGACATGCGCGCGACGTTTCAGATGAAGGTATTCGATTACATGCCGAAGCCGTTTTCCCTGGCGCAGTTGCGGGAGGTTTTGGAGCGGGCGGTGGAGCGCTTCGGATTCGGACGCACGGCGCAGGACCGGCTGAGGGAGAAGTTGGGCCACCGGATCAAGATGCTGCGGGTGGAGCGCGAGTGGCCGCTGAAGGATCTGGCGGCGGCGACGCGGTTGAGCGTTTCTCAAATCAGTTCGATCGAACGGGGAGCGAACCTGCCGAGCATCGAGAGCCTGCTGGCGATTTGCCGGGCGTTCGACAAGCGGCCGTCGGAGGTGTTGGGGGCGATCGGGTTTTAGGCGCTGGGTTTCGTGGGGGGCGGTTTTTCGATGCGCACGCGGGCGATGCGGTTACGGTCCATTTCAAGCACGGTGAAGCGGCGGGAGGCCCACTCGACGCTTTCGCCGGGCTTGGGGATGTAGCCGAGGCGGAACATGAGAAAGCCGGCGAGCGTTTCGAAACCGGCGCCGCTGGGCAACTCGACGCCATAGAGATTGTCGAGGTCGCGGATGAGGGTGGAGCCGTCGACTTCCACTTCCGGCGCTTCCATTTCGAGCGGCAACGCTTTGGCGTCGTACTCGTCGCCGATCTCGCCGAAGATCTGCTCGAAAACGTCTTCGAGCGTGACGAGGCCGGCGATGGTTCCGAACTCGTCGACGACCATGGCCATGTGGGTGTGAGCGTCGCGGAATTCGTCGATGAGATCGGTGACTTGTTTCGTCTCCGGGACGACCAGCGGCTTGCGGAGCAGGGCGCGGATGCGAAAGGGACGCACGGCGCGGCGGTTTTCGTTGGCCAGACGGCGTTCCTCCCACACGCGCACGAGATCTTTCGAATGGAGAAATCCGACGATGTGCTCGGGAGAGCCTTCGAAAACCGGTAAGCGGGTGCGCTTTTGAATGCGAAGGAGGCGCAGAACCTCGTCGAGGGTGGCGTCGATGGAGATGGAGGCGATCAGACGGCGCGGAACCATGATCTCGCGGGTGGAATAGCTGGATAGGTCGAGGATGTTGCGAAGGGCCTCCTCCTCGAATTTGCCGAGGTAGCCTTCGGCGCGGCTGAGATCGACGATGAATTTCAGCTCCTCCGGCGAGTGGCCTCCGCCGTGTCCGCCGCGCAGGCCGAGGGCATGAGAAAGCGCGGCGGCGGTCCGTTCGATAACGGCGACGAAGGGGGCGGCGATGCGGCGGAACAGGAGAAGCGGCGGCGCGACTAGTAGCGCGAGGCGGTCGGCTTTATCGAGGGCGAGGTTTTTGGGGACGACTTCGCCGATCACCACGTGGGCGAAGCCGACGATGAGGAAGGCGAGAGTGAAAGCGGCGGCGTGGAAGAGGGGATCGACGCGCGGGGTGAGCAGCGGATGGGCGACAAGGGAGAGGAGATTGAACACGGTGTCTTCGCCGGCCCAGCCGAGGCCGAGACTGGCGAGGGTGACGCCGACCTGGGTGACGGAAAGCAGGCGCGCGGGCTGGGCGAGCAGGCTGCGCGCCGCCTGCGCCGCGCCGTTGCCGCGATCGGCGAGCGCGCGCAGACGGCTTTTTCGCGCGGAGATCAGGGCGACCTCGGCCGCGGCGAAAAACGCGTTCACGCCGAGGATGAAAAAGAGGACGAGGAGGCGGAAACCCATCGCGCGTTTCTAACTCCGCTAGAATCGTCCCAGTGCCATCGGGAAAATTACTAAAGTTCCTCAATCTGAGCATAGCCGTTTTGGCTCTGCTGGCCGTAGTGGCGGTGTATTGGTTCGCTTACCGGCCGTTGCCGCAGACCTCCGGGACGATGCAGGCGCCGATCGCCGGGCCGGCGCGGATCGTTCACGACGCGCGCGGAGTGCCGCATATCGAAGCGGCTTCGTGGCGGGACGCGGTATTTTTGCAAGGCTTCGTGACGGCGCAGGACCGGCTGTGGCAGATGGACGCGCTGCGCAGGCTGGCAGCGGGCGAGCTGTCGGAAATCATCGGTCCGGCCACGCTCGGTACGGATCGCGAGGCGCGGCGGCTGCGGATGAAGCGGATGGCGATCGCCGATTACAAGACGATGCCCGACGGGGATCGCGAGGTGTTGGAGGCGTACGCGCGCGGGGTGAATTATTACATCGAGCAGCGGCGGGACCGGCTGCCGCTGGAGTTCCGCCTGTTGGGTTACCGGCCGCGTCCGTGGACGCCGGTGGATTCGATCCTATGCGGGCTACAGATGTACCGCACGTTGACGACGACGTGGCGCGACGATTTGCAGAAGGCGGCGATGCTCGATGGAGGCGACGCGGCAAAAGTGCAGGCGCTGTTTCCGTATCGCGGAGGGCGGGAGATCCAGCCGGGATCGAACGCGTGGGCGATCTCCGGCGCGCACACGGCGAGCGGCAAGCCGATTCTGGCCAACGATCCGCATTTGGATTACACGATTCCGGCGACGTGGTATCAGGTTCACTTGAAGGCTCCGGGCCTGGACGTCATCGGCGTGTCGCTGCCCGGTTTGCCGGCGGTGATTATCGGGCACAACGGGAACATCGCGTGGGGCGTGACAAATCTGGGATTCGACGTGCAGGATCTGTATATCGAGAAGATCGACGAGAAGACGGGGAAGTACGAATTTCGGGGTCAGAAGGAACAGGCGGTTCTGGAACGGGAGCCGATCGCGGTAAAGGGGAGCAAGCCGGTTTTATTTCAGCAGTGGGTGACGCGGCACGGGCCGGTGATGATTCGGGACGCGAACCGGTTCATCGCGCTTCGTTGGACAGCGGCCGAGCCGGCGTCGTTCCAGTTTCCGTTTTTGGACGTGGACCGCGCGCGGAATTGGGACGAATTCACGGCGGCGATCCGGCGGTTTCCGGGGCCCGGTCAGAATTTCGTCTACGCCGACACGGCGGGCAATATCGGATACCACGCGACGGGGAGGCTGCCGATCCGCCGGGATTTCGACGGGGACCGATTGCTGGACGGAAGCTCGGGGAAATTCGAATGGGACGGGTTTATTCCGTTCGATCAATTGCCGGCGTTCTACAATCCATCGGGCGGCACGATTGTCACCGCGAATCAGAATCCGTTTCCGCCGGAGTATGCGTTCCGGGTGAGCGGGAGTTTTTCGACGGAGTACCGGTCGAATCAGATTCACGCGCTGCTCTCGGCGCGCGATGGGTGGAAGACGGCCGATATGCTGACGATTCAAAAAGACGTCTATTCGGGATTTTGCGATTTTCTGGCGCGGAAGTTAGTGGCGGCTTTCGATGCGAAGCGACCGGCGTCACCCGATATGCGGGAGGCGGCGACGGCGTTGCGGGGATGGAACGGGCAGATGGAGATCGGCCAGGCGGCGCCGGTGATTACGACGCTCGCGTATCTGCGTTTGCGATTCGCGATCGCGCGGGTGGCCGCGCCGAAGAAGGCGGGGATTTACGATTTCGAGATGGCGCCGTCGGTGGTGCAGAACATCCTTGAAGCGGGAGGGAAGGAGTGGTTCGCGGACGAGAACCAGGCGTTGTTGGACGCGCTGGCGGCCGCGCTCGACGATGGAAGGAAGATATTGGGCGGCGACATCGCGCATTGGGATTACGGCCAATTCCACAGCTTGACGATCGATCAGCCGGTGGACGGGCAGCTCCCGATTTTCGGACGCTTCTTCAATATCGGACCGGTGCCGATGAGCGGATCGTCGACGACGGTGAAGCAGGTGAGCGGGCTGCTGGGGCCGTCGATGCGGCTCGTGGCGGATCTTTCCAATTGGGACGGATCGTTGAACAACTTGACGGTCGGCGAATCGGGCCACATCCTATCTCCCCACTACAAGGATCAATGGACGGCGTACTATTTCGGGCGGAGCTTTCCGATGCAGTACGCAGCGGTGAAGGCGGAGCATGTACTGGAAGTGGCGCCGTCGAAATAGAATAGGAGAATGGCGCACGAATTCACGACGTCGTATCTGGCCGATTCGCTGACGATCTTCCGGCAGTATAAGCGGATGGCCGAGCGAGCGATGGAGCAGGTGACGGAGGAGCAGTTGAGCCGGACTCTGGATGCGGAGGGGAACTCGATCGCCGTCCTGGTGCGGCACATGGCGGGCAACATGCGATCGCGCTGGACGGATTTTCTGACGTCGGACGGCGAGAAGCCGGATCGGAAACGGGATGGGGAATTCGAGGCCGCCCATTTGACGCGGGGCGAGTTGATGGAGATTTGGGAAGCGGGATGGCGCTGCGTTTTCGAGGCGCTGGAACCTCTGAGCGAGGCGGACCTGGCGCGGACCGTTCTCATCCGAGGCGAGCCGCATTCGGCGATGCAGGCGATCCAGCGGCAAGTGGCGCACTACGCCTGTCACGTGGGCCAGATCGTTTTTCTGGCCAAGCATTTTCAATCGGCGGCGTGGAACTCGCTGAGCGTGCCGCGAGGAAAGTCGGAGGAATTCAACCGGGGGGTGTCGCTGGGAGAGGCGAGCCAGCGGTAGCGCCGTTGTGTTATTTTGCAAGTAAGCACTTGCATGCAACAAGCGGCGGACGCGAGAGAGAGGAGACCGACGACGGCGCGGCTGCTGGCGGCGGCCGCGGACGTATTCGCCAAGCGGGGATTGAGCGCGACGACGCGGGAAATCGCCGAAGCGGCGCACGTGAACGAGGCGACGCTGTTCCGGCAGTTTGAAACGAAGGAGCATTTAATCGCGGCGGTGACGGCGGAGATCGTCCGGGCGCAGGCCGAGGCGCTCGATGAGGTGGACCTCGACGAGTTCGATTTGCGCAAAGACATGACGCGGCTGGCGGAGGCGTATGAAGGGGCGATGGCAAAACACTCCGCTTTCATTCGAACGATGATGAGCCAGCCGGCCGATCCGGATCTGACCGAGCGGATCCTGCGCAAAGTGGTGCAGCCGGTGCGGGCGAAGTTCATCGCGTACTTGACCGAAGGCCGGCGCCGGGGCAAGATCCGCGATATCCACGCAGGAGCAGCGATGGACGCGTTCACAGGAATGCTGTTCGCTTACGTATTGCGCTGCGGGGTGTACCGGCCGGGCTATTCGCGCGGCACATATCTGCGAAACTGCGTGGAAATCTTTCTCGAAGGGATCGAGCGCCGTGGCCACCACTGACGCGGCGGAGCCGATGAAAAAATCGGCGGCGCCGGAGTGGAGGCCGAAACATAATCCGTGGGCGATCGCGCTTACGGTGACGCTGGCGACATTCATGGAAGTGCTGGACACCTCCATCGCCAACGTGGCGCTGCCGCACATCGCGGGAAGTTTGTCGGCGAGCCAGGACGAATCGGCGTGGGTGCTGACGAGTTATCTGGTGTCGAACGCGATCGTTCTTCCGATCAGCGCGTGGCTGGCGACGCGGTTCGGGCGCAAGCGGTTTTACATGACCTGCGTGGCGCTGTTCGGCATCAGCAGCTTTCTGTGCGGGCTGGCGCCGACATTGGGAGCGCTGATTTTCTTCCGCATTTTGCAGGGCTGCGGAGGAGGAGGGCTGGCGCCGAGCGAGCAGGCGATTTTGGCCGATACGTTTCCGGCGGCGAAACGCGGGATGGCGTTCGCGGTTTACGGAATGGCGGTGGTGGTGGCGCCGGCGATCGGGCCGACGCTGGGCGGGTGGATCACCGACAACTCAAGCTGGCGTTGGATTTTTTACATCAACGTTCCGGTGGCGATCCTCTCGCTGTATCTGAGCCACCGGCTGGTGGAGGACCCGCCGTATCTGGCGCGGGAACGCAAGCGCAGCCAGAGCGTGAAGGTGGATTACGTCGGCGTGGCGCTGATCGCGCTCGGCATCGGCTCCCTGCAATTGGTGCTGGACAAAGGACAGGAGGACGACTGGTTCGCCTCGACGCGGATCACGGTTTGCCTGGCGCTGGCGATCGCGACCATCGTCACGTGGATCTGGTGGGAGTGGCGGCACAAGGATCCGATCGTCGATCTGCGGCTGTTCAAGCGGCGCAATTTCGCCGTGGCGATGTTCTTCACGTTCGTGTTGGGGACGGTGCTGTACGGGACGACGTTCGTGATTCAGCAATTTTTGCAAACG
>VFSW01002811.1_pt1 | contig 26232 bp, 21 predicted proteins | sample 5358111 | NCBI WGS metagenome assembly VFSW01 (sample SAMN11554181, study PRJNA540505) | mine drainage metagenome | isolation source: sediment from site ElyBrook_90M | place: USA: Ely Copper Mine, Vershire, VT | collected 2017 | reverse complement strand
CCGGGGGGGGGCGGGGGCGCGCCGGCGGCCGCGGCCCCCCCCCGCCCGCCCGTGGGCCGCCGCCCCCGGGGCCCCCGTGGACTTGGTGATCACCACCTTATACTCGTCCATGTACGCGCCGATGGTGCGGGCGACGGCGAGCACGTGGCGCAGGTCGGCCGAACCGTCCTCATCCGGCGGGGTGCCCACGGCGATCAGCTGAAAGAGGCCATGCTCCACCCCCTCGCGGGCGTCCAGGGTGAAGCGCAGCCGCCCGGCGGCGACGTTGCGCTTGACCACGGCATCGAGCCCCGGCTCGTGGATGGGCATCTCGCCCGCCTCGAGCATCGCGATCTTGCGCGGATCGATATCGACGCACAGGACGTGATTGCCGGCATCGGCCAGGCAGGCGCCGGTCACGAGGCCCACGTAGCCGGAACCGAAGATGGTGATGCGCATGTGTAATAGTCTGATTTGGCAGGGAAAAAGGTCAGGAAGGGTAGCGGTTTTCGAGTTTCGAGTAAAGGGCGGACGCGCGGCACGTGCCGCACTTCGACCACTTCCGGGTAAACCTGGTATCGGCGCATCTGCTCGCCGGCGGACACTGCACCCCGATCAAACTGCCGCAGATCGAGCGGATGATCTGGTACAAGCTCCACGCAAGCCCTGGACGCGTTAGGATCCGCCCTGAAGGCACCCATGGCTCGGAATCAGACGCTGCGCGAGAGTCATCCGGAGGTCGAATTCGCCTTCTCGGCGCTCGGGTAGCCGCAGCCCCCCTCCAACGCAGGAGGGACTCATTTGCACGAGCCGCTCAGGATAGCAGCGTACCCTCACGGAGACGCGCTTCCCCAACGTGCTCGCAGAACCAGGCGTAGGTTTGCTCTATTCCTGCGTGCAACGGAATCCGCGGCCTCCAGCCCAACGAGGTCAGCCGCGATGTATCGAGAAGCTTGCGCGGGGTGCCGTCGGGCTTGGAGGCATCGAAGGCCAAGCGCCCCCGAAAATCCGTGACCTCCGCCACCAACTCAGCGAGGTCCCGGATACTAACGTCCTCGCCCCAACCCACGTTGACGATCGGCTCGGCGTCGTACCGCTCGAGCAAAAATACCACGGCGTCGGCAAGATCATCGACATGCAGGAACTCTCGCCTCGGCGTACCCGTACCCCAAACCGTTAGCACGTCGTCTCCGCGTATTTTGGCCTCATGGAAGCGGCGGATCAGCGCAGGGAGAACATGCGAAGTCTCCAAATCAAAGTTGTCCCCAGGGCCGTACAGATTGGTAGGCATCAGGGAGATCGCATTAAATGCGTATTGACGCCGATAGGCCTGGCACATTTTCAATCCGGCAATCTTGGCAATCGCATACCACTCGTTGGTTGGCTCGAGAGGCCCCGTGAGCAAATAGTCCTCTCGAATGGGCTGCGGAGCGAGTTTCGGATAGATGCAACTCGATCCCAGGAAGACGAACTTCATCACGCCGGCGCGATACGCGGCATCGATGACGTTGTCTTGAATCAGCAAATTGTCGCGAATGAACTCGGCGGGCCTCGAGTTGTTGGCATGGATCCCCCCGACGCGCGCCGCGGCTAGAACCACCACCGCCGGCCTCTCGTGCGAGAGGAATTCACGAACTCGGTACTGGTCGGTGAGATCCAACTGCTGATGCGTTCGAACCATCAAGTTGGCGTAGCCGCGCTGCTGCAACGCACGAACGATGGCGGATCCAACCAGCCCCCGATGCCCCGCCACGAAGATCTTCGATTCCCTGGAAAGGTTCATGGCGATCATTCGTGGTAATTGAAGACCTTGTAGCCCTCGCGGGCCACCATCGCGTCGCGGCGGGCCAACTCGAGGTCAGATCCGACCATCTCCGCGACGAGTTCCGGAAACGTCACTTCCGGGGTCCAACCCAGCCCCGTACGAGCCTTCGTGGCATCGCCCAGCAGCGATTCAACTTCGGTCGGCCTGAAGTATCGTGGGTCGACGCGGATTAGGGTGCGGCCGTTGCGAGAATCCACGCCCACTTCGTCGACCCCCGAGCCGCGCCACTCGATTCGCATGTCAAGGTGGTCCGCGACTGCGGCGACGAAATCCCTCACGGAATATTGCTTGCCCGTCGCGATGACGTAATCCTCTGCCTGATCCTGCTGAAGCATCAGCCACTGGGCGCGCACGTAATCTCGTGCATGGCCCCAATCGCGACGGGAATCCAAGTTGCCCAGATACAGTGTCTCTTGAAGACCCACGTGAATGCGAGTCAGGGCGCGCGTGATCTTGCGGGAGACAAAAGTCTCTCCCCGCAATGGGGACTCATGGTTGAAGAGAATGCCGTTGCACGCGTAAAGACCATAGGCTTCACGATAATTGATCGTGATCCAGTACGCGTAGACCTTCGCTGCGCCGTAGGGAGATCTTGGATAGAAAGGGGTCGTTTCCCGCTGCGGTACCTCCTGGACCTTCCCGTACATCTCCGACGTCGAGGCTTGATAGAAGCGCGTCCGTTTTTCCAATCCTAGGATACGAATGGCCTCGAGCAGTCTGAGCGTGCCGACGGCGTCCGCATTGGCGGTGTATTCAGGCGTCTCGAAGGAAACGCCGACATGACTTTGAGCCGCCAGATTGTAGATCTCATCCGGCTGCACCTCCTGGACGATGCGGATGAGGTTTGTCGCGTCCGTCAGATCCCCGTAGTGCAGGCGCAAGCGAACGTCCTTTTCATGAGGATCTTGATATAGGTGGTCGATGCGGTCGGTATTAAAGGACGACGCACGACGCTTGATGCCGTGTACCTCGTAGCCCTTGCCGAGGAGAAATTCCGCCAGGTAGGCGCCGTCTTGTCCGGTGATGCCCGTGATCAGTGCAGTCTTGGTCAATGTGTCTCTTCTGTGCTGTCCGTTGGCTGCCGATGGAATAATAATCAAAGAAGACGTCGAATCGCGTCGGCAGAGCAATCAATCCGACAAAAATCTTCACCGCGCCCGGAGATCATTCCCAGGGCTCGCGCAGAAGCCGGCGCTCCCAGGCGAGCGAACTCGATACGATGGCCTCGAGGTCATCATAGCGCGGCCGCCAGGCGAGCTCGGCGCGGATGCGCTCGGCGCGCGCCACGAGGTAGGCCGGGTCGCCGGCGCGGCGCGCCTCCTCGCGGATCACGAGGGGCTGCCCGGCCACGGCCTCGACCATCCGGAGCACCTCGCGCACCGAATAGCCGTGGCCGTAACCCACGTTCAAGGTGACTGAGGATCCGGCAGCGCGCAGGTAGTCGAGCGCGCGCAAGTGCGCCGAGGCCAGGTCCTCCACGTGCAGGTAATCGCGCACGCCGGTGCCGTCGGGCGTCGGGTAATCGGTGCCGAACACCGAAACGTGGGAGCGCTTGCCGACGATGGCCTCGCAGGCCACCTTGGTGAGGAGCGTCGCCCCCGGGGTGCTCTGTCCGATCCGGCCGCCCGGGTCGGAGCCGGCGACGTTGAAATACCGCAACGCGACATAACGCAGGGGATTGACCGCCGCCACGTCCCGCAGCATCCACTCGGACATGAGCTTCGAGGTGCCGTAGGCATTGATGGGCCGGGTCGGCGTGTCCTCGCCGGCATAGCCGTCCTCGAGCGGGCCGTAGACGGCGGCGGTCGAGGAGAACACCAGGTGCTTCACCCCCCGATCCACGCAGGCCTGCAGGAGGCTCCGGGTGGCGCAGGTGTTGTTGCCGTAGTACTTGAGCGGCAGCGCCACGGACTCCGGGACGATGGTGTGCGCCGCGAAATGCATGACCGTGTCCACGTCATGATCGGCGAGGAGCCTCGCCACCAGGGCCTGATCGCCCACGTCGCCGACCACCAGCTCGCCCGCCGTCACGGCCTGGCGGAAGCCCTTGCTCAGGTTATCGAGCACCACCACCCGCTCGCCGGCCTCGCCCAGCTGACGAACGACGTGGCTGCCGATGTAGCCGGCGCCGCCGGTGACGAGAATGCCGGGGTTGCTCAAGGGATCTCCTGTCAGCGGGTCACATGGAGCGGCAAGGGTATCGGATCGTGCAGACGCTTGCCGAGCCTCGCCATCGATCCGTTCGATTCGAGTTGCACGGCTCGATGACGCCAAACGGCGACAACGGCTCGCGAATCATTAAAGGATCTTAAACTGCCGGCGTGGAGGGTTTGCAGACGCGCTCGAGCATGCGACTCTGCTTACAGATTTGATCGGCTCTGCCGTCAACTGACCGACGGCCGTCACGTTGTGCGGTAAACACCTATTTTTTTCACACTTTTTTCATACTTTCGGTGCCGATGATGATGGTAGATCGATATTCCAGCATGTACTATTCGCATTCAAGGACTTGCGGCCGCCCGGCGATGGCGGATCGCAATTGACGTGATCTCAAACTCAAGGAATGGTGTGATGATCCAAGGCTCCAGCCGCCTTCCGAAAGCCCAGTTCGAAGACGATGCGAGCCTGAGCGATACTGCCACCCTGATCGATATCGCATCCCGCCCCGAGTCGATCAAGCCCGGCAATCTTCAGGTGGTTCTCGTCGATCGGCGCCGCTCAAGCCGCACCGACATCCCGCGGGTCGATCCCTCGCCTGCGCCCGGTGGCCTCCTCTACGCCGTGACCAAGCGCGCCATCGACGTGATCGGTTCGTTCACCGGCATCGTACTGCTCTCCCCGCTCATCCTCACTATCGGGCTCATCGCCTGGATCTCGAGCGGCTCGCCTTTCTACCGGCATCGGCGCGTCGGACTCGGCGGTCGATGCTTCGACTGCATGAAGTTCCGCACCATGGTGCCCAATGCGGACAAGGTGCTGCATGACCTACTGGATGGCGATCGGGAACTCAAGGAAGAATGGCTGCGCGATCACAAGCTGCGCAGCGATCCGCGGGTTACGCGCCTGGGCAAGTTCCTGCGCAGGACCAGTCTCGATGAGTTACCGCAATTATGGAACGTGCTCCGCGGGGAGATGAGCCTGGTCGGGCCGCGTCCCGTGGTGCCGGACGAGTTACGACGGTACGGCAACAAGGTGGAGACGTTCTTATCGGCCAAGCCGGGGATCACGGGGCTGTGGCAGATATCCGGGCGGAACGATATGGACTATCGTAGAAGGGTAGCACTCGACGTATGCTATGTGCGATCTCGGCGAATGACGTTGGACTTGGCCATCATATTGCGAACCTTGCCCGCCGTTTTCACTCGAAACGGTGCGTATTAATCGCGCGCAGACAGCGATGAAATGAGGGTGGAGTTCCCAGGATTCAATGGAGACCACTCCGGCGACCTCGTCGGTTAGCCGTCTCGAACTCTTCCGGGCCAACCCCGCCTAGATGACCATGGCGTCGTGTGGGATTGTAGAACGATTCGATGTAATCGGCGATGTCCTTGGTCGCGGTGTCTCGGTCGCTGGAAATGTGCTTTTTGATCCGCTCTTTCTTGATACTGCTGAAGAAGGATTCCGCTACCGCGTTGTCCCAGCAATTGCCTCGGCGGCTCATGCTGGGCTCAAAGTGGTGAGATTTGCAATAATGCCTCCAGGCATCGCTGCCGTACTGCGTGCCCTGATCCGAGTGGATCAGCGTGCGGCGCGGTCGCCTACGACGTACGGCCATCAGAATGGCATCGAGCACGAGTTCGCGATGGATCGTTGCACGGGTCGCCCAGCCAACGATCCGTCGCGAGTAAAGAACCATGACGACAGCCAGATACCGCCAACCCTGCCAGGTGCGGATATAGGTAATATCCGTGACCCAGACACGATTGGGCGCGGTGACGGTAAACTGCCTCTTGAGCAGATTCGGAATGAGAACTGCTGGCTTGCTAACAGGGATATGACGCGTTCGATAGCCGTGCAATGCGCGCAGACCATTCTCTCGCATGAGGCGCTCGACGCGGCGCTTACTGCAGGTTTCCCCAGCTTCTCGCAAATCCAGAAACAAGCGCGGTGCACCGTAGATGCCATGACTGGCGACAAAGGAAGCTCGAATCAAGCGCAAAAGCCTCGCATCTTCTTTGGCACGATTCGAGATCGGATTCAGAAGCCATTCGTAGTAGCCACTTGGAGCAACCTCAAGCACTCGGCACAATGTCTGGACAGGGAATTCCCGTCGATGCGCCTCAATGAACTGGCAGGCTCGCCGGACTCTTCCTGCGCTCATTCGCTTGGACATTATCTTCTCCCAGGATTGGGGAACCAACAATTTTCATGTGTCCACTAAATCCTGGGAACTCCACTGAGCGAATCCGGAAACCTTTACTGTAAGTTACACCACTGGCCGTTCGGAGATTAGTGTCATCGCCAGTAGTCCGGCATCATCGACAACAATCTTCTGACACGTATCGGCAATCGTCGCTGCAATCGCCCGAGACGATACCCCATCCACTTTGCCGCAGTATGCATTATCGCGGCCGGAATGGATGATGGGTCCCGCTCAAGCAGGTAGTGCAATTCCGATCGGACGAACCGGATGCCCTCTCCGCTGTGAGAACCGAATTGCTGACGCATCCAACGATTTTCGCTATCAAACACGCCTATGTCGAAATAACGCGCCAGCGTTTGCCTGATAGAGTATTCATGCGAATGCTGCACCAATGCGTCAGCGCAATAATAATTAGCATAACCAATCATTATCGCCCGTGCAGCGAACTCCATATCCTCTCCCAAGATCAGATCGCGCCTGAATCCCCCCAACTGCCGAAGGACCGAACTTCGGTATGCCGCAAATGAATTGGAGCAAAAATACACCTTAGCGCCGACCTCACGGGCTGCAGCTAAATCTTTTCTCAACGACTCCGATCCATAATTGAAATACCGTGAATGCGCGGCGATCGGCGACGCGCCCCGATGGGGAAGTTGCCTCCCGTAGGCCACCGCCACAGTAATATCTGCGAAGCACCTGACGATTTCCGTCAAGGCATTCGGGGCCGCGAGTACCGCGTCCTGCGTCAAGAACACGATGACCTCACACTCCGGCAGTTGCTCCGCCGCGAATGATCGAGTTCCTCCGTGATTGAAGGCTGCGCGACTGATGGAGATTATCTCGAAGCCCGCGGCCCTCGCCAGGGAGACCGTGTCGTCGGATGACGCCGAATCGACGACCAGCAATCGATCAGGCATAAGCGACTGCCTCGCGATGCTTTCAAGACACGCGATCCATTGCGGGCCTGCGTTAAGCGTGGGTATCACAAGACCCACACGAGGGAATACGCCTCCACCACCCAAAATGTCCTTGGGCATGTTTTCTGATTTAACAGATGGCATCGCCTAAGGAGCCTTTGCTGAGACAGACTTGCACGAGTCTAAGGAGATTGGAGCCGGATCGTTGTTCATGAAAGACCCCAATAGGCGAGTAATTAACCACGTATGATGCCCAGCCTGCACTTCGATCGCTCCTCCTATCATTTGGCACAGACTAGCTTCCTATGGGCTCGATAATCTGCCCCTGTACAGACAGAAGTTCGCCAGCGCCAAGTCTATGTGGAGCCGCGCGACGATCTTCGGAAGTTCCCGACAGATAGCCCTTGTAAGACCTCATGGTCGTGTAACCACACGGAAGGCGCACTCGCTGGCTTCCATGCGCTAGCCCGATATCAAGCGATGATCTCGTGGTCGTCGGCCATTGGCTTGACCTTCGCGTAATGCCAGATGATGCGACAACGAATACCACAAACTGCCGCGCGCCAGTCACCAAGTCCGCGCCCGTGCGATGGGCCGCCGAGACTTTCCGAATCCTGCGCGCAGAAGCATGGGCCGCATCGCTCGTGGGTAGACTACGCACAATGACGCGCTTGCCACAGCCATTTTGCTCCTTGATGCCAAAATGCTGCTGGTTCTCCTCACGCCGCTCAAGGGCATGTGTCTTATCTCTCTTCGATCTCTATTTCGGGTAAGGTAGCCACGATCATCGCGTTGATAAACAACCCGGCCTCCGCAAGCGCCACCCCTCCTCCAGAAGCGCCATGATCTATACTGATGCGCGCTCCGTAAATTGATTTCTACTGCGCGCAGCATCGGTCCAGGGCAATCACCTGCGCCGAAGCGCCCTAACGGGTAGCCGCGGACTCCGGCTTCTCTCGGACAAAGAACCCGTCGACCTGAAGAAGTCGGCCACTCCGCTTGTCGCGAAAGCCAGGAATTAGCGAAAACAATTCGTACCCTTGGCTCTTCATGAAGGAAATCATCTCCACCAATGTCGGAGCACCCTCGTAAAGGGGCGTAAGGGACAATTCCAGCTGCAGGGCAACTGTGCGACCGAGAATCGACCGCGCGCCCTTTAATACCTCCATTTCATAGCCCTGCGTATCAACCTTTAGCAGAATATTTCCGGCGGCGGGAGTTACGGAGGGGGCCAGTTCGTCCAAAGTCACCATATCAATGAGCCGCTTTTCGAAATACTTGGAGCGTGGCTCAGCATCTTGATGCGCCCGTGTCATGGGCAGCAAGCTGCTGCTCACCGAATTCCCGGCGATGTTGATTTCGACTCGGCCCCGCTGGCTACCCAGCGCCGCGCAAGGTGCAACCAACCAAGACCCACGTTGGCTCTTCGCATGTTGAACCAGCCTGCTATGTACATCCGGAATAGCCTCAAATGAGATCAATGTCCCCTTAAATCCTCCCCTGAACAATAGATCGCCGAATTGGCCGAGGTTGGCACCGACATCGAGTACGATTGTCGCGCCGGTTAGATCTAGGATGCTCTTGAGAACCAGCGGCTCGATATTGGCATTCTTTGCGCGCCGCACTTCCAAGCCTACCGCACGGGAAAACCGCTGAATGAGCTGCTTAATGCCCTCAATCGCCATTATGCGCTCGCAATCCGTCCGGCATCAGATTGCCCTCAGTCGACAGAGTATATGGTCCATGGTGGCGCCGTTACCAGGAACGGCAATCGCATGATTGCGCTTCCCCAAGGCACTGCACAGCGCCCCGTAAATTGGCGGGCTTATCCAATACAGTAGCGCCGCGATGACGCGGCTCAGATCCACACGCCCACCCCGATAATTGAAACGTGTCACGCATTGTATTTCGAAGCCCGTCTGCCACTGTATTCTGTGAAGCCACCGCGTCCCCACGAAACTGATGTGCTCGGGAAATTGGCAGTACCAAAATCGCGAGCCCGTCAGGCGCCACAACGAGGTGTCGCTATTTCCAGTCGAGATGATCAACAGACCGTCGCGCTTCAGTTGGGACCTGAATCGTTGAATGAGTTTCAGAGGATTTGCGACATGCTCAATCACATCGCAACACAGTATGACGTCGAACCCATCCTCGCACGCATCCGAATTGTCCATGTTGGCTGCCATCACTCGGATCCCGCGGTCGGCAGCGATCGCCGCCGCCTGCCGATTCGGCTCGACGCCGAACTTTAGGAAGGACTTTGGAAGAGACACCAGAAGCTGGCCCGTATAGCAGCCGAAATCAAGTACCTTTAGTTTCTGCCCATCGAGAGGATCCAGCATTTCCCTTATCAGTCGGAAGTCCTCACGGTGCGCTTCCACGTCCCACACATCGAGACCGCCCTCGCGGTACAACATGTCGTAGGTATCATCGCTTAGCAACGGCGACCGAAAGAGAAACCCGCAATGCATACATCTCCACAAGCCGCCTCCAGACAGGGTGTCGTCTATTGGCCTACCAGCGAACCATCGCGCGTCGGGTAATTGGCCGATCCAGTGGCTGTTCACGGCACCGCAAGTTCGGCAAGTAGAGTCTCTCATCTCTCTTGTAGCAATCCGTGTGCCTGAAAGACCAATGCTAATGCCCCTAGCCCGTAAGCAAGCCGTGCGATGGCTGCGCCCTCCATTCCGTATACCGGTGTCAAGTACAACGTCAAGAAAATCGCCGCGAACATGGAGAAACTCGTCACTAACGACACTGCGCGGGCATTGCCAAGACCCAGCCCAAGGCAATATGGAATTACGTTAAATGAAAGCACCACGAAACTCACGATGAGGAGGAAAAACGACGCGTCGTGCGGCCCGTGCACCAGCGCGTTGCCAAAGAAGGATAGGACGAGGTGCTTGAAAAGCACCAACAGCAGGGCAATGCCAACGCCAATGAGCGCTGCCAACCGGAAGTACTGCTTGTAGAGACTCTTGATCGCCTGCAGGTTGAGTTGCCTGTCGGCCCCAAGACGACTGAAGAGAGGAAACGTGAACGCCAGTAAACTCGATGGAATGAAATGGACCAACTGTGCCAATTGCATGTAAACGTTGTATTCGGCCGCCGCCGAAGTGCCGGAAACACGCCCCACCACGATTCGATCGACGGTGCCGAATGCCATGGTTGCGGCGGCATTTAGCCACATCCACCCGCCGAACCGCAATAGCCGAGATACATCAATCCTCGACGGCCAGGCTAAGACCCGTACCCCATTCATGGCCGACCGTAACACCGCCCAGCGAACTCCCACCGCTACCGCGCAGACACCGCAATATGTTGTCATCACGACACGAACATCCCGGGACACCCAAGCGGCGATTACTGATATGACCACTTGGCCGGCCCGCACTGACATCTCGACGAGACATTGTTGCCTGAATTGCTCGAGTCCCTTGAGAGCAGCTGCAAACACTCCGTCCAACTGCTGAAAACATACCGCACCAACGGCGAGGAGAAGTACCGACCCCAGGTGTGGCTGAGCCTGGTGCGCCTGCCTTCCAAAGATAACGTCGGACAGTTCGACATTAAGCAGATCTACAGACAGCAGCAACAGGAGGTCAATCGTCATGACCGCCAGAAGCGAAGAAGTGATAATCCTGCCGAGGCCAAATTTCTCTTTATCCGTCGCCATCTCCGCGACAAATTTTATGGTGGTGGCACTGATGCCCGGGTTAATGGCGGCGGACAAATTGGAGACCGCGAGCGCCACGACAATCTCCCCGTATTCGGTCGTACCGAGCGCTCGAACCAAACCGGCGGCCAGCATCAGGGCGGCCAGCGGGCTTGAAGCAGCCTCCAGGGCGCTCCATATCGCGTTGTTCCCTGAACGGCCGATAACCGGCCGACCAATGATTCGATTCCGCAGTTGGCCCAAATGGCGCTGAAACAAGCTGCGGCGACTCATTGGAAGGTCTCGTAAGTTGTTACTTTGCGAAACACCGGAATATGGGATTACCGCCCTGCACGGCTCCGCACGGCGGAATTCTCCACGATTCTAACCGGTAATCGGCCCCGGTCTCATCCTAAATGGGTCGGTCCCGGCTGCGGCGGGCCAAAGCATAATTCGTTGGACTCGCGGCGGAATTGCCGATGCCGAACGTCCAGAGCAACGCTCAAAGCCCCCTCAGCGCAAAGCTGGCTCTCTGCGCACAGACTACTTGCCTAGCGCGACTCATCGGACGCCACACGCCGTGCGTCATCCAATCACTCACTACGGCCCATAGTGTCTATCATGTATATTGCAAGTTTGCCCACGGTACGAACTACGGTGACCTTTCGGTCAGTTTCTCCGACCCGGGTCGTGACCGCGGCAAAATCAACTCGATCATCCTTGGCCACAAGTCATCCGCAATTGTCGTAAGCGCCTTCACTCCGTTGCGCCTGCCGTCTACGCCACTATAAGAATATCAATGCATCCGGAATCACACCCTCTGCATGTAGAACGACCCGGGCTCACGAGCCTGAGTCAAATAAGGACAGACCCGCTTTAATTCGTCGAAATTTCGATGCTTCAATAAATTGAGCGCACCGAGAATCTTCCACTGCGTGCTTCCACTCAGAAACGCCTCCAATAAGTACTGCTCGTTCCACAATTGAAGCGCGTCGATCACCCACTCCTTGAGGTAGTCCCGCGGGGTGAATACATCGTGAACATGCACGATGACGCCTGGGCGTAAGGTCGGAAGTATTTGCAGGTATTCGGTAAGCACATCGCCCTGCGGTCTAATCACGTGCGAGGAATCGATAAACAGTAGATCACCCACCTCCAACTGGCGAAAGAGGGCCCGATCGACCTCTTCTACTCGCTTTCTCAAGACCTCGGCACCTGTCTTCTCTAGCCATGATGCCTCATAAGGCTCGATGCAAACATGTCTGCAACGATCGCCGCCGGCCTCCACGTTTCTCGCTATAGCCTCACCCGCAATCAGCGTGGAGTACCCACTGCCGATTTCGAACAGCCGCGCCGGCTTGAGTGCTCGGATCATCTGGTACAAGTATTCCGCATCTCCTGCCTCGAACGAACCATTACCGAAGTAAAATTTCCCCGAACCGACACAACGTGATCCAAGATGCAACAACTCGCTCTCATAGGTAAGCTTGGAAAGGAATTGCAACTGTCCTGGCAGGTCGAACTCCAATCCCGGCAAATCGCGCTCCTCGTCGAGGGATCTCCGCAGGTCGCTCGGCGTGGTGAAAGGTTCATAGTAGTGGTGCCGCAGAGGGAGCACGCCAATACGAATCAGCATAGTCCGCGTAAATCGCATTCGCGCCAGCCCCAGACGCCGTGCCAATTTCATCAACAACGCCGCGGGCACTATCACCACTGCAAGGAGTAGATCCGCAAATGGAACCAGAGTGTCTGCCAGACGCCGGCGATTCATCCCGCAAATGCCTCGGCGCTCACCAGACAAATGATGAACGCCATTATCGGTTCGCTCCGCATGACGGGTACCGAGAGGAGCACTCGTCCAGATATTGCGCCATCCGTTGGAGCGATTGATCCATTCGATATACTTCCGCAGTCTTTCGAGCATTTTGGCTCATACGCCTATACCGCTCGGAGTCATTGACCAGAGATGAAATGGTCTCGGGTAGACGATCCTCCGCATCGATGTAGAGCCCGTTGCTCCCGTCATCAATGTAAAGTTCCGGTCCGCCACAACGATACAATACCGCCGGCAATCCACGCGCCATTCCCTCCAGCGGAGGCAGCGAGAATCCTTCATGGTAACTAGTCAAGAGCACGACTTTCGCGGAGTCAATTGCCCGAATTAACTCCTCATCATCTTTCGGTTTGACAAAAGTTACGTCCGTGCCCTCTATAGCTTTACGCAGCTCTTCATCCTGGGAGACACACAGGCACGAACACCGCCCTTCATTTATTTGCAAGAATCGCCTGAATCGATCCAAACCCTTCCAAGCTTCCCGACGAGGAAAATAGATGATGTCGTATCTCTTCTCCAAATGCAGGGGAGTATCGAAAAACTCACGCCCCGGCCCAACCCCCATTGTTCTTGAGGTCGCGCCGAATTCCGCCTTCAACCGATCCTGGAGATACGCATTTGCAGCAATGATTCTTCTGTCGCGATACGTAAATCGGCAAAGGGGGTTCAACAGGATGCCGAACGGAGGGCTATATTTTGATTCTATATCCTGCACGAAATACACGTATGACACCCGCGTCAATAGAGCCGCCAGCCGAACCGGATAATAGGTCACAAAGAAATTGGCCAGCAAGACCGCATTTCGGCCAGCGACGAAGGGCACGCAGAGGAGAAAAGCCGCGTAATCGATCAGCTTGAAGCCGGTATGGAGTCCCACGTGCTTGATCTTCACTCCTTCGACGATTTGGAAAGGCGTGTCGACTCGATTCCGTGACACCAAAAACTCCACTAGGCGTCCGTCGCGCGCCAAATGATTGGCGATCTGCACTAGCACACGGACACCACCATGCCACGATAAGTTTATTACTGGAATTACTATCCGGGTAGCATGCCCGGCCCTAGGATCAAGTCTTGCTGGCAGCATCGATAACCACCGGTACCACGTTCCTCGCTGGTCCGGCTCCCGGACTCACATTTGCCAGTATCGCAAGCGATAGTATGGCCGGTTGATATCCGTATTGGTCCTGGGATAACCAAAAACCGACCCCTCCAATCGCTGCCACGACAGGATACGCGACGAAGGGATTGGTCATGCCCTGGCGGACCGACTGGAATAGCGGCCGCAAAATCACCCAGCCAAATAGCAGGCCGAGCGGAAAGCCGAACTCCATGACCAACCGCACAAACAGGTTGAAACTGGAGGCTCTGAATTCCGCGGCGCCATTCGCATAGCTCAAAATCTCCTCGCTTACCAACGCGAAGTCTGGCGCATAGGCCCCGAAGAAGTACTTCAATTGCCCGATACCGACACCTGCCAGTGGATGTCCCCAGGCTACACGCGCCGCGGTTACCGTCGATCCGATGCGACCGATGTTCGATCCCAAATCGACATTGGTCAGACTCGCCAAGCTCTGGGCGAACGCTGCAAAAACAGCCACCGTGCAGAACGTGAGCACGAGCAGAGCCCGGTAACGACTGATCCCTCTGCGGCTTGCAGTCACGTAGATTGCGTAGAATGCGAGTTGCAGAACGACAATGGCGGCGATGGTTCGCGCGTTGCTCAAATAGGCTGTGATGACGAGTCCGGCAAATATCAGGCACGTTGCAAGGCGAGTCGCGTAGAACTCGGCTCGCGTACACTGGAACAGCACCCACGGCCACGCGAACGCGAGCCACGCGGCGTAAAGCGAAGGTTCGGTCGCGAGGCCGGATGGCCGAGGGTCACGCTTGATTCTGACCAGGGACAAGATCGCTTCGAGAGGTTGGGATCCGAACAAGTCGCCGATAAAGCAGACCAATGGTAGGATTGCACCAATCGTGATCAATGCCGCAAGGTGCTGGATCGAAACGTCCCGAAGTAACTCCCTCCATAGCCAGTAGCTCGTGAGCCCCCACAGTAACATAGCGAATTGCAAGACCCAGTCGATGTACGCATGGTTACTCAACGCGCTCGATTGCAGCGCAGTTACCGGCAGGTTCAGCGCGGGTATGCCGATGCTCGCAATTACCAGCAGAAGCAGGCCGGCACGAGTGAATGCAAAGGAATCGCTCGACAACCGCCGCTTGATCAGCAGACCAATTAGCGGGACAAGCAAAAGGAAATTGGTGATGCGCGAACCGAATTCCCTGAGGATGGCGCCGCCTGCCGGGAACCCGTCGACGACGAGAGTTGAGAACATCAAAATTAGGAATACGTCTCGCAATAGTCGAACCCGCGCGGATTGCGCCGGGGCCCCCGCTATCACGACGGATACGCCCGCACAAGCCGGCGCCGATTGAAAAGACATGTGCAGCGGGGTTGTGGGTCGCACTTCATCAGCCGCGACCAATCAACCGCGCAATTCGCGACTTGATCATCAATGCTGCGTAGGCAGTGGCGGCGGCCAGCGCGCAGCCGCCCTCTTCCGTCAAGTTGTCCCGCAGTTCGCGAAAGCCCAGATCAACCTGGCGGTCGCTGACACCGCCCAGGCAATACTCCGCAACAATGGTATCAACCACTGAAAAGGCGTCCGGTCCGAATCGTTTCAGGATCTTCAACATGAGCAGATGGTCCATCGCAATCGACTTACGTAGGTCATAGCCACCAACAGCCGCCCATGCATCCTTTTTGATGATCGAACCCATGTGCGGAATCGACATCTTTCGGGTGAGAAGCCTCGGCTGCGGCTTGAACCGTCTTACAGGCCCGCGAGCACCCACCACCAGAACGCTTCCGCTGACGACACTGGACTGTCGAGTTCGCGCACACTGCGCGAGGACAGACAACGCCTCCGGGACCATTGTGTCGTCGGCATGCACGACTAGGTGATAATCCCCGGCTGACGCCCGAACCCCCTTGTTCAGGGCATCGGAGATTCCTGCGTCCGCCTCGCAGATGAACTTGTCGATTCGCACCCTGTGGCGCCGAATGAGGGCAACCGTGCCGTCAGTCGACCCACCGTCGACGACGACGTATTCGAGGCGCGGATAGTCGCAACGCGCGACGCTCTCCAGGGTTCGACTGATGGTCGCGCTCGCGTTCTTGCATATTGTGACTATACTTATCGATGGCAAATCGACCGCGGCAGCAGGATCGAATCGAGCACCGGAATAATCACTCATGGGGCTGATCCAGGCGTCCGTAGTCGACAACTCGACTATGCGGAGCGAACACTTGTCGGCGCCCGGTCCGACTTTGGAGTCCGCGCCCCCCAAGACAGCACAAATAGAACTGCGATAAAAAGCCCTGCAAACGCCGCCGACGGTATCCAGATCTCGGGTCGCGGAAAGGACTGCTTCTCCGGAATCACTGCGGGATCTATTACCTTCAGGGCATACTGATCTCGGCTGCGCGCATACATGACCTTCTTGAGTTGGGCTTCCGTGAGGTTGGAAATGGCCTGCTGAACCGAAACGATGCTACTACCCTTGGCCTGCGTCTGCAGGAAGGCGATGTTTCTCTCCGCGTCGCTTATAGCCTTGTCACGAAGGTATTGGTTCGTCATCGCCACTAGATCATTGGCCCACTTGGCCGCCTGACGAGGATCGCGCCACGTAATGGTAAGTGAAATTAGACCAGTCCTGGCATTGTCAACGACGTTTCTGACTTTGTCCCGAAAATACCTATTCCCCTTCCAAAGAGTGGGAATTTCCTTGGGATTGTTGGTCTTCCATCGATGCCCAGTGGCGTCCCACTTGCCGGCAAATAGGATCGGCAGCAACTCGTTCTCACGAATGTACCTCTCCGTAAGAACTTCGGATTCCAACGTCGCTTCAGCCTCCACCTTCAGGGAGTTGCCGCCAGACGAGCCGCCCACGAGCGACGTCAGCGCCCCCAGCTGCGAAACCGACGCTGCCAAACCACCGATACGGTCCGGAGCATCCGTGTCCGAGACTGGCATCAGCAGCACCGTCGCTTCATATCTCGGTGGAATCATGAACGCGGCTGCGGCAACGCCCAGGGTCATTACCAACGGGATCGAGACTAGCCAGATCCATCCACGCCGCAGAAGGACCCAAACATCATCGACGGTGATCCGGTCCAAGGCGCCGCCGGAATCCACATTTTTCACCTGCGGTACGGGGGGTGGGCCGGCAACTCCCTCATTCCCGTTCATGCAGACCGAACGAACCACAGCGCAATCGCGAAGTTGCAAATGATCGCCCTGACGACATCCAGCAACGACCGAGCGTGGACACATTCGGTACCGAGCGGCTTGGCGATGGTGTCGCCGGAAAACACTTTGACCGGTCCGAGTCCCTCAAGCCATGCACGTTGACCATCGAGAATCACCGCACGATTTGCGCAACTCTGAAAGAATCGACTTCGCCTATCTTCTCCCCTGGCCCGTTGGCTCTTGAAGACATAGTCGCTCCGCGTCACGCCTACGTGAGAAACTTGCAACGCCAGGTACTGGGCGTCGCGCAGCACGATGATTTCCTCGCCGCTCATTGGGATAAGCAGCTTACCTCCATTCCTCACGGCCGCATCCTCCGACGCACTGCATCACCCCTTCGTCACCCGATTCAGATTGATCACCAGTCGCGCAATCGGTTTAGACTCAATTAAGCCACTGAGAGGTCACTCTTCCGCTGCCATTGAGGAAGAATCGTATCAAATTCATTGAATCGCGAATTTTGCTTCTCTTGAATCCTGCAGAATCCATCGCGATGCATTCCGCACCTCTCACGGTGAACTCACAATAATCACCACCCCAGTGTGAGCCTAACAAGCAAGAGGGGGGCCGATTGAATTAGTGCGCTGCAGATCCAGCAGCAAAACTTAGCCGATCAAGCCATAAGCCATAATGATTGTAATTCTCCCCGATCCCTCTCCGACAGGCGCCACCAAACGGCCGCGATCATTCCCAATACAAAATTGTGTCAGAGTAAAAGTATAATGCCAAGTTTTGACCTTGTTCTCGACGAACCGCATCAGCAGAATACTCTGCAATTTATGAGGCGCATTAAGCCATCAAAAAAATTCTACCAGGTTGAAGCTCAACTCGTGGGTTGATCCCCAAAATCGGAGCGGTACATGAGGTGGAGTTGCTGTTTATCCCATTTTCTCAAATGGCAATCCCATTTCTCTCCTTGCAATTTATCGACATGCTCTATCTAGGCCATGTCAACTTCGAATTCTGTCCTGATCGAGTCGAACACGACCATCAAACACTCCTTACCGCCAACAATCCAACTGCCAAGTTGTAAAGAATCGTGGTCACGGCAGTCCAAAGCGGCAGCGCCGGCAGCTTCTCCGTATCCAGCGGCACGACGACGGTATCGCCCGGCCTGATCTCAGTGTCCTGCGACTTGCGGAACCAGCCGCGACGCCCGCTGGAGATGACCGAGCCATTAGCTCGTACCACATAGATACGCTTTCGATCCGCCTTCTCCGTTATGCCACCACTCTGCTCAATGTAGTCGTCCCGGGACAGGTACCTCTGATAGATATGCGAGGTCGGTCCCTGCACCTCGCCCAACACGGTGACCTCCTGGGTCTTCTTCGGGATCAGCAACTTGTCCCCATCGCGCACCAGTACGTCATTGGGCCCATTCGGCTTGCCCTTGACCACCTGGCGCAGATCGATCACGAGGCGGCCGACCGGGGGCGTGTCGCGCAGCTGACTAAGCAGTTGCTGACCGACCACCAGGCCTTGGGTCGCCGCGGCGCTGCTGCTGGCGCTGGAGGCCACCGCACCGGCCTTGACGGCACCCAGCGACAGGGCGGCCAGATCCCCTTGCAGGCGGTTGGCCAGGGTGTCGAGTTGCTCCTTCTCCCGCTTCTTGAGTTCCTCACGGGTGAACACCGCGCCGTCGACGAACGCGAGATCAGTGAATCCGCCCACCCGATGCAGGATCGAAGACAGCGTCTCGCCGTGATGAATGGGGTAGGTCCCCGGATACCGCACCTCGCCTTCCACCGTGATGCTGCCCGGTTCCTTCCACTCCGGCGTGATCTTGATCAATAGGAGATCATAGGGCTTCAGCGGCATATTGGCGGCCTCATCGCCGCGCCGCACCGCCTTGAGATCGATCGGAATCAACTCGGTCTGCCGGGCGCTGCCGTTCACGACCTCGTAGCGCGTGAGCTCCGCCTCGCCCTCGTAGGCCGAGTCGTCGAGGCTGCCGCCGGCTCTGATCAAATCGCTGACCCGCATTCCGGGCTGCAGCGGATACCGTCCCGGCGCCTTCACCTGGCCATCGATGTCCACCACCTGCGCAGGCTTGCTCGGCGTACCCTGCAGTTCCAGATCGCGGATCACCGGGGCCACCACTCGCGCGCGGCTCGCCGAGGCGTCGAACACGAAGATCTTGTCCCGCGGCTTGAGCAGCGGATCGTCGGTCGAGCCACGCGCCGCGAGTGCCCGCTCGAGGTCGGCTGATACCACCTCGACGGTCTCCTCCGGCGGGACTTCTCGCCGAATCATGATGTACCGGCGATCGGCGTTCGGCCGCAGCTCGTCGAAACTCGGAAGGACGTCGGACAGGCGCATGCCCGCGTGGTATTCGAACGTCCCGGGGCGGAACACGTACCCCGTGAGCACCACGGAATTCTCGAGCGTGGGCCGGATCGCCGGGACCCGCACCTTGTCGCCGTTGTCGACCTCCATGGCGCGGCCCTGAGCGCTGGTCACGTCCACGTTGCGCGTCTCGCGCAGCTGCGAGGGCAGGATCCTTTCGATCTGCACGAGCTTGCCGTCCGCGTCCGGCATCAACCCTCCCGCGATCCCGATCACCTGGTCGACGTTCGTTTCTTGATTGAGCTCGTAGATCGCCGGGCGGCGCACGGCGCCGTAGACGGACACCGTCTTGCCGATCGGCGGGATGAAGATCACGTCCCCGGGCAGCAGTTGCCGATCGCCGCTGTTGTCTCCGCGCAGCAGCAGATCGTACAGATCGAGGGTACTCACCAGCTGGCCATTGCGCTTCAGCTGAATCTTGCGCAACGACCCGATGTCCTTGACGCCGCCGCTGACGAACAAGGCATTGGTCATGGTGGCGAGACCACCGACCGTGTACGAGCCCGGCTTGGTCGCCTCGCCCAGCACGAACACCCGGATGGTCCTCAGGTCGCCCATGGTCACGCTCACCCGGGCGCCGATCAGCTGCTCGCGTACCCGCTGCTCGATCACGCCGCGCGCGCGATCGAAGGACATGCCGCTCACCATGATCGGCCCGAGCTTCGGGAAATTGATGCGCCCGTCGCGCCCGACGGTCAGCATGTAGGTGGCCGGTTCGTTGCCGTACAGCTGAATGTTCATCGAGTCGCCGGGGCCCACCACGTAGTCCGGGGGCACGGGCACGTCGGAGACCGGCGCGAAGGTGCTCGGCACACCCTTGAAGAGGTCGTAGCCGAAGGGCTTCAGCGCCTCCTCGCTGAACGGCTGCAGGCGCAGCAAGGTGACCTTGACGCGGTAATCGCGCAGGTCCGGATCAGCGCTCAACCGATTGGTGGCCTCGTCGGCCGTCAGCCCCGCGAGCGGGATGGCGGGCAGCCCGGGAAGTTCCAGCACCCCGAAACGATTCAGTTTGTACGGATTGTTCTTGAGGATCAGCTGACGCCGCTCATCGGCCTTCTTCAACTCCTCGTCGGTCTTTGGTTTGGATTTCGTGCGTATCCGACCGTAGTCGTAGGCCTGCTTGTCGCTGCGCGTCGATTTCGTGGTGGTCGCGGTGGTCGCGACGCCCGCACCCGGGATCGCGGCGCCGACGGGATTTCCCTGGATGTCGGTGACCGCGTTCGTCGTGTCACTGGTGACCACCCGGTTATTGCCCATCTCCCCCGGCGATCCGCGAACGGACGGCTCCTCGACCGGGGTCAAATCGATGAGCACCGTATCGTCCGCGCGCAGCTCCGGATCCTCGTCCGGCTGGCGCAGATTCCGGCCATCGCGGGTCTTGTTCTCCTTCAGCATTTCGAGCGTTTGATCGGGGGGCGGCCGCACCGTCTGCGGATTGCTGAGCTTGGTATCCGTTTGGCTGCTGCCCGAGCTGCCCTTGCCCATGCTCTGGAGAATGGCCGACTGTTGATCGGCGGGCAGATTCTTGAAGGCGTTGATTTGATCCGGCGTCGGCGACTGCGCGAGGGCCGCGACGCAGAACGAAACGGCGGTGGCCAGGAAGAATGAAGATCTGCGGCGCATGTCTTTAAGTCTCGTCAATGGGAGCGGTCAGCGCCCGATTCGATCTCGACGTGAAAGTCTTTCATCTTAGCGGAGGGCTTTCAGCGTTGGTAATTTTTCTCGACCCACGCCCGATAGTCGCGCCCCAGCAGCGGCTGCCACCAGGCGGTGTTTGCGAGGTACCAAGCGCCGGTGGACGCGAGCCCGGACGAGAGACTATGCGCCGGCCGATAGCCGAGCTCGCGAGCCGCCTTCGTGTAGTCGATGGCGTAGCGCCGGTCGTGGCCTGGCCGGTCGGTCACGTGGGTGAGGAGCTCGGCCGCTTTCCGGCCGGTCGCTGCCGGTGAACTCGGGAACTTGGCGGACAGCTCCGCACGGGCGGCGAACCGCTCGTCGGCGAGGGCGCACAGGCGCCGGACGATGTCGATATTGGTGGTCTCCCCGTTGCCGCCGACGTTGTACACCTCCCCGGGCCGGCCGCGCGTGAGGGCGAGCGCAATCGCCTCGCAATGATCCTCGACGTACAGCCAATCGCGCACCTGCAGCCCGTCGCCATACACGGGCAACGGCCGGCCGTGCAGGATGTTCACGATGATCAGCGGAATCAGCTTCTCGGGAAAGTGATATGGCCCGTAGTTGTTCGAGCAATTGGTGATCGTGGTCGCGAGTCCGTAGGTCTCGTGATAGGCGCGCACCAGATGATCGGACGCCGCCTTGCTGGCCGAGTACGGCGAGTTGGGCGCATAGGGCGTCTTCTCGTGGAAGGGCGGGGCGTCGGGCCCGAGCGACCCATACACCTCGTCCGTCGAGACGTGGTGAAAGCGATGCGCCGGCACGCGCTTTTCCTCGAGCCACAGGCGCTTCGCCACTTTGAGCAGCGTATGTGTGCCGAGCACGTTCGTGCGGATGAATTCGTCCGGCCCGAGAATCGACCGATCGACATGCGACTCCGCGGCCAAATGCACCACCGTGTCGATGCCGTGCGACTCCATCGCCGCCCGCACCGCCGCCTCGTCGCAGATGTCGCCGCGCAGGAACGCATAGCGGGGATCGCGATCGAGCCCGGACAGACTCTCGAGGTTGCCGGCATAGGTCAGGGCATCGAACACCACCACCCGGCCCTCGCCGCCGCGCTTCAGCCAATGCCGGACGAAATTGGCGCCGATGAAGCCGGCGCCGCCGGTGATGAGAACGTTACGCGGCTCGAAGCTCATCCAGCATGTTCCTCAAGTTAAGGCGCCAGTGACGGGCCGGCGCTGCGATCAACGCGCGCGTACCCGAAGTGTCCAGCACGCTGAACGCCGGGCGCTTCGCCTTGGTGGGATAGGCCGCGGTCGGTATGGGCAGGATCGGTACGGCGCGCTTGAGGAGTCCGCGCGCCAGCGCCTCCTCCTGGATCGCCACCGCGAAATCGTACCAACTCGCCACCCCGAGATCCGTCCAATGGTGAATCCCCGGGGCGACCTCGGCCTCGATGAGACCCCAGATGGCCTGCGCCAATCCGGTCGCCCAGGTGGGTGCGCCAATCTGATCGCACACCACGCGAAGCTCGTCCCGTTCGCGCATGAGCTTGAGCATCGTGAGCACGAAATTTCGGCCCGATGCCGCATACACCCAGGCCGTGCGCAACACGAGGACCCGGGCGCCGCTCTCGAGGGCGAGGCGCTCGCCGCCCAGCTTGGTCGCGCCGTAGACGCTCAAGGGGTTCGTCGGGGCATCGGTCCGGTAGGCCCGGCCCGCGCTGCCGTCGAACACGAAATCCGTCGAAAGGTGCAGCAGCCGCCCGCCCACCGCCCCCGCGGCGCTCGCCATGATGCCGACCGCGGTTTCGTTGACCAGGCGCGCCTCGGCGGGTCGGTCCTCCGCAAGATCCACGGCCGTGTAGGCGGCCGCATTCAAGATCCAGTCGGGCCGGAACGCATCGACCGCATGCGCGATGGCTGCCTCGTCGGCGATGTCGAGCTGCGCGCGCTCGCGCACGCTCACCACATGCCCCTTGGGGGCGGTCCGGGCGACGGCACGGCCGACCTGGCCTCCGCCGCCGAGCACCAGGATCCTCACGAGAACTTCTCGATATCGCCGAAGCCCTTGCCCTGGGCGTCCTTGGGCGACAGCTTAGGATGCACACCGGGCGGCAGCGGCCACTCGATGCCCACGGCGGGGTCATCCCACGCGAGGCTGCGCTCGTGCGTGGGGCTGTACACGTCGGTGCACTTGTACAGGAAGTCCGCGTACTCGGAGGTGATCAGGATGCCGTGCGCGAGCCCCGGCGGCACCCAGAGCATGCGGTGATTCTCGGCGGAGAGCTCGGTGGCCCACCAGCGGCCGAACGTCGGGGAACTGCGCCGCAGGTCCACGACCGCGTCGTACACCGCACCCGCGGTGACGCGCACCAGCTTGCCCTGGGTGTGTTCGACCTGGAAATGCATCCCGCGCAGCGTCCACTGGGTCGAGCGGCTGTGATTGTCCTGCAAGAACGTCGCCTCGATACCGGCCTCGGCGAACTTGAACTGCTGCCAGGTCTCCATGAAGAAGCCGCGCGCATCGCCGAACACCTGCGCCTCGATCAGCACCACGTCGGCGATCGGGGTCCGGTGAAACTTCATGTCCGATGCTCTTCGCTGAGGAGCCTCAGGAGATAATCGCCATAGCCGCTCTTCTGGAGCGGCGCGGCGAGCGAGCGCAGGCGTTCGGCGTCGATGAATCCCATGCGCCAGGCGATCTCCTCGACGCAGGCCACTTTCAGGCCCTGGCGCTCCTCGATGATGCGCACGAATACTCCCGCATCCAGCAGCGAGTCGTGCGTACCCGTATCGAGCCAGGCAGTGCCGCGGCCGAGCCGTTCGAGGTATAGATCCCCGCGGCTCAGGTAGACTCGATTCAGGTCGGTGATCTCGAGCTCGCCGCGCGCGGACGGTGCCAGATTTCGCGCCAGCCGAGGCGCGTCGGCGTCATAGAAATATACGCCCGTAACGGCATAATTCGAGGGCGGATTCGCCGGCTTCTCGAGCAGATCCTGCACCTTGCCGTCGGCGCTGAATTGCACCACGCCGTAGCGCTCCGGATCCTGAACGTAGTAGCCGAACACCGTGGCCCCGCGCGTGCGCCCTGCAGCCGACTGCAGCAGCTCCGGCACGTGCGCGCCGTAGAAGATGTTGTCGCCGAGGATCAGGGCCGACGGCGCCCCGCCCAGGAACGCCTCGCCGATGATGAGCGCCTGCGCGATGCCGTTGGGCTCGAGCTGCACGGCATACTCGAAGCGCATGCCCCATTGTTCGCCGCTGCCGAGCAGATCACGGAATGCCGCTTGATCCCGCGGCGTCGTGATGATCAGATGCTCGCGAATCCCCGCGAGCATCAGCGTCGCGAGCGGATAGTAGATCATCGGCTTGTCGTACACCGGCAGCAGCTGCTTGCTCTGCGATAGGGTAATGGGGTGCAGCCGCGTGCCGGCTCCTCCGGCCAGAATGATTCCCTTCCTCGTCGACTTCAACACGAACTCCCGGCCATGCCGTTCAGATGAATCGGCATGGTTTCACCACGATTCCGAAGTCTACGCTTTCCCCATGCGCTTCGGCTCAATTGACCATCGCGTCCATGCCGCCGCGCAGCGTATCCGCCGAGACCACCCCTGGCAATACCGGCTCGGCTCGATACGAGAATCCCGTGCCCAGATTATATTGAATCGTCAGCACCGGGTTGGCATTGGCGTCCAGCTCGGTCAGAAACGGCGCCGCACCCCAATCCATCAGCCAATGCCCGTTGGGCAATCGTCGAGCGGAACCACAACACGGCGCAAAGCTGACCCTGGAATCAGTGACCCCCTCGACGACCTCGGCGGTCCGCGCCGCCGTATCTAGCTTGTAGCGGATGGCATAGGGAGGTCGGTTGGCGATGGTCCCGTCGTCATGAACCGAGACCGTGCCGTCCGGCCACAGCCGCACGTCGTGCTGACCGCTCAACACCTGTCCGGTTGGGCCCATTGCCGTGGGCCGAGTGTCCCCGAGCACCGTGAGCGACTGCGGTGTCGGGGTGCCGCCGATCTTCCAATCGATGGCACCGGTGCTCTTGGTGATGTGATAAATCGCATTCAAGTGGCGTGACGAGAAGATCACGCCGTCGTTGCCGTCCGCCTGCAGCGCATTCATGTGGATGATGTCGTTTCCGACGCCGGGAAACCACCCCGAGTTGCCCGTTTCATCGAGACCGATGTGATCACGCGTTCGCCAGGTCCACAGGACATTGCTGTTCTGGTCGATTTCGATGATCTCGGCGTCCCACACGGGCGCCTGCGCACTGCCGCCCCAGGGCGACATGTCGGCACAATCGGGTGGGCACACTCGCTGCACGTCGCGAATGGCGAGATAGGTTCCGGTCGGCGTGATCTGTAGATCATGTTGATCCAGGTTGCCGGTCAGCGTGTTCAACACCCGCCCCGTGAAATCGCGAATGACAAATTCGCCCCCGATCCCATAGCTCGTAAAGGTGGTCCAGACTATTTCGTTGGGACCCAGCAATTTTGCGTCTAGCGCCGCAGATGTCTGCTCATCTCGCCACCATACGGGCGTACCATTGGAGTCCGTGATAATTACGTACGGCGCAGGACTAAACAGTGTCGTCGAAAAAGACAGCGTAGGCGCAAAAATGTACCACTGCGCCTCCCTCGTCCCCGTCACCGTCGCCGTCAGCGGCGGGAAGTCCAGCGGCAGGCACCGCACCGAATAATCGGCCGCGGCCGGGCTCGCCGTCGTGAAGTGGAACCGCTGCCCCGGGGTCAAGGGGATGAACGCCTGAATCTGGCCCTGAAGCAGGGGCGGCTGCACGATCTGCAGGTTTCCGGGCCCGTACAGTTTTAAACCGACGTCATTCGTGTACCAGGCCGTGAACTGCACGCCGGAATCGTTTGGAACGGCGTCACAGTGCACCACGTAATCGTGGATCGTCGGATCGAAGCTCGGCGTCATGGCTGGAGACACCTGCACCTGCAGATGCTGGGCGGTCGGCACGAGCTGAGCATCCATTTCAGCCGCATTCCCGACCCCCGCCGCACTCGGCGATCCGCTGCTGCCCGACCCGCAGGCATTGAGAAAGAACACCAATCCGACGAGCGCAAGTCCCTTCGCCCCCGGCGAACCATCCGTCGTCCAACGTGATGGATCCACTGTGCACCCCTTACGTATTTTTTAATGTCAGCGAGCGTACTGGGAAGCATCGATATCCCAATGTGGTGGATGAGTCAATCCTGCAGGCCCCCGCCCCTCGAGGTTCGGCCCCCCTTTGAGGCGCTCAACGCCTGCGCGCCACGTACTCGATCAAGGCCTGCAGGCCCGCCGCCCCCGGCCCCGTGGGTACCTTGCCCCCTGTCAACGAGATCCCGGTGGCGAGCTTCTTGCCG
>VFSW01002810.1_pt1 | contig 26236 bp, 29 predicted proteins | sample 5358111 | NCBI WGS metagenome assembly VFSW01 (sample SAMN11554181, study PRJNA540505) | mine drainage metagenome | isolation source: sediment from site ElyBrook_90M | place: USA: Ely Copper Mine, Vershire, VT | collected 2017 | reverse complement strand
GCTTACTCGGAAGTGTGATGTGGTATTCCATAACGCAATCGTAATTACCAATTAATAGAAACGTGCACGTTTTATAAACTACCTCGTATAGAACGAGAGCACCGCGACGAGGTCGCCCGCCGGATCCGCCGACACGAACGTCGGACGCTCCTTGACGGAGCCCTCCATCGATTTCGGATTCCACAAGAGCCACGACGGGAGCGGGCGCTCGAGGAATCGCTCGCTGAAACCGATGAGAACGCCGTGCCCGGTCGAACCCTCGCGCACCTTGATAACATCGCCGGCCGAGAGCAGGTGCGAAGGTACGCGCATCTTCTTCCCCCCGACCAGTATGTGGCCGTGCGCCACCATCTGGCGTGCGCCGCGCCGCGTTGAAGCAAGACCGAGCCGCCACACGACGTTGTCGAGCCGGAGCTCAAGAAGCTCATGGAGGCGCTCGACTGGCTTCACGTTGTGCGCCTCAAGAGCCTTATGCACATAGTTGCGGAACTGCCGCTCGGGAAGTCCGTAAGTCACGCGCACCTTCTGCTTCTCCAACATCTGCTTCCCGTACTCGCTCTGACGTCCGCGCCCGCGGCGCTTATTCTTCGCGCTGCGGTCGGCAGAGAGCGCGAACTTCTGCGTCTGCGCCTTTTCAAAGACGGATGCGCCGAGACGTTTTGCTATCTTATATCGTGGGCCAGTTTTCATAAGTATAAAATTACACGCGACGAGGCTTCGGTGGGCGCGGACCGTTGTGCGGCACCGGTGTCACGTCTTTAATGGAGCGAATCTGAATTCCCTTTCCCGAAAAGGCACGTAGGACCGATTCGCGACCCGCGCCGACGCCGCGGATGATGACCGACGCCTCTTTAAGGCCGATCATCATGCTCTTCTCGCCGAGGAATTCGCCGACCTTCGCCGCCGCATAGGGGGTCGACTTTCTCGCACCGGAGAAACCGAGCGCGCCCGCGCTTGAAGAGACGACCACATTCCCCTTCTCGTCCGTGAGGACGGCCTTGGTGTTGTTGAAAGTCGCCTCGACGTGCAAAATACCCTTCTCGAGATGGCGCTTAGTGACCTTGGAGAGCGCGCGCTCCTTCCTTCCTTGGTCGAGGCCACGCCCAGCTTTCTTGATGATGCGTTTCTTTCCCATAATTATGTTTTCTCAAGCGCACGACGGCCCGAGGTCATCGTCTTGCGCGTGTTGCCGCGCCGCGTTCGAGAATTCGTCTTGGTACGCTGGCCTCGCACGGGGAGTCCGCGCGCGTGACGATCGCCCCGGATCGAGTGGATGTCCTTCAAACGCTTAATATTCTGCCCGATCTCGCGGCGCAACTCGCCCTCGATGGTGAAGCCCTCCGCGAGCGAACGAATCTTTTGTTCCTCATTGCTCGTAAGATCGCTCCCCCTCTTAGACGGACTTACACCGACCGTCTTCAATATCTCAAGTGCACGCGTCGGACCGATGCCGAAGATAAGCGGCAGAGAATATGCAAGCTGTTTATTATCGGGAATGGTAACGCCGGCGATACGCATAGTATAAAAATTAACGCTGATTATCCTTGTCGCGCCTTGCGACGAGGATTCTTCTTATTGATACGATAGAGACGCCCGCCTCGGCGGACGAGCAGATCTCCCGGCTCTTGTACTTTTATTGACGCGCGAACTTTCATCGTAGATGTCTGAAATTACGTTATGTTAATCGGCGCACAATTCTCGCACGGCCTCCGTACGGGTCGAGCACCATATCTACCTGGTCACCGACCAGGACCCTGATGCGGTGCAAGCGCATCTTGCCTGCAAGATAGGCGAGCACCAGACCCCCCTCCCCTCCCTCTTCGGAGGTTGAAAGACGGACACGAAAAAGCGAGTTAGGCAATACCTCCTCAACGGTGCCGACCGTTGTCGTTTTGATTTCTTCGCCTTCACTCATTTATGAATCGCATCCCATGCAGGTACTGTATCAATCTAGCAGGTGTCTCTCTCGTCGTCAAATACTCGTTACGGATTAACCGCCACGATTGAAATCGCGGACGGATCTTGAGGGAATGTCTGGCGCCAGAACGGCCGAAGAATGATGACGGCGCGCTTAACCTCCGGATAGTTGGAAATGGCAACTTCGGCAGCTGAACGCGTCTTCCCCGCGACTGCGGCGGCGATACGATTTGAATCTACGACGTAGGTAAGCGGCACCGTCCCGGCGATAGTGAAGGAGAAAGTGTCGGTGACGGGTCCCGGCATACTCGTCATCGCTAACAAGAGATTGTTGACCGACGCGATGGTAATCGGCTCGCCCTGATAGCTAAGGCCGGCGATCGAGGAGGCAATCGCCTTAGCGAGCGCCGCATTCGGGAAGACGACGGCGGTGACTGTGCCCTGCTCCTTCACCTCGACCTGGCCGGTGACGGTCGAGGGTGCTGAATCGAGCGCTTCATAGGAAGTTGCCGAGGCGCCAGGCAGAAGTACGTACCCGGAAGGAACCTGCGCCTGGATGCTCGCGAGAAGATCCGGAGCGAGGGCGGCCTGGAGATCGCTCCGCGTCTGCGCCTCCAGAGCGCTATTTACGACCGGTACATTCCCCGAAGCGCCGCCGGTCATCGAACTTTCCGATCGCGCGTAGACCATGCTTGACTGCGGCGTTCCGGCAAATCCGGGAATAGTGAAAGAGGTCGGGCCGACGTTATAGGTGCCACCGGTTTGATCGGCGTATACTTTTGCTGTCACGCTACCAGGCTTCGCGGCAGTACCGCCCGGAATTTTCACTGCCGAATGGATGCGGAAGATGATTCCGTCGGCGGTCGCAAAGCGAGTGTTCGCGACGAGGGTCTGCGCCTTGGCTTGGGTGTTGTAGATGGTGATGGTGCCGGAAGCTGCGGAATTGACTGCTTTTGTGCCACTGCCATTAACGCTCTGGGATGCTATCTTCTGCGCCGTGATGACCTGGAAAGGCAGGGTGCCTCCGCTCTGGGAAGCGGTGAAGGAACTCTGGATCGTCGCTGAGATGGAGCTTGGAGTCACGTCAACCTCCGCTTTAGAAAAATAGAAGAGCGCGCCTATGGAGACGATTATAATGAGCGCCACGATAGAAAGCGTTATATAAGGGAATTTAAACTGCCGCCCAGCGGCGAGATTAAGAGGCTCTCGATCAGGAGTGTCTGTAAGCGGTCCCGTCTCCTTACGGCGAGACGGCGGTATGATGTCATTAAGTGTGCGCATGAGTAGAGTATAACATCCCACTGAGTACATTCGTGCAACTTGCGAGTGTTAATTCTTATTCGGAGGGACGATGTTGCCAATAGAGCGCCATGAGCAAGAGCGGCAGATCGGAGGGTGCCGGAGTCGTCTGTTGGACGAACCCGCTGATGTGGTTCGCGAAAACAGATACGATCGTGGGTGGATTATCTGAGAGCCAGAGTCCAGCAAGTTTCGCCGCGTTCAGAGCCTTTTCCAGCGATAAAGCATCTTCTTCCCGATCGATCAAGAATATGGTGCGCGGCAAGGGGAAACGCTTTGCCAGCTCAGTGAATTCATCTACGATTTTCTGCACCAACGCGTCGGTGTCTTCTATGGAAACACTTTCCGTTACCTCAGTGACTGCGACGAGGAGCCCTCTCCGCACGAGCGAGATGGACAGAAGAGGTCCTATCGCATCAAGAATGAGCGCATTACGCTCGTGCGGAAAGGCGGTGCGCATCGCTTGATAGCGCAGAGAACTGCTGGCAATCGAGAGAATATTTCTAGTATGGAAGAGGCCGCGGAGCGTTGCGACAATGTCCCCCGAGACTTTTTCATCTATGAGTGAGGTCAGGATGATGATAGACGCTCGGTGCGCTTTCTTTCCGTACGGTTGGCGTGTCTCGTAGCCATTGAGGATCGTACCGATAATACTTTCGTCGACAAGAAGTTTGCCGGGTGTGATGACACTTGTTTTTTCTATCGCCGTAGCGACCATCGCTTTGGTGAAGGTAAAAGGGGTCTTCCGTTCGAGAACTTCGGTACGCACCTTGGTTTCCTGCCACGGCGCATCTACCGAAACGAGAATCGCATCAGCGCTCCCGCTCCCGGCATAGCGCGCGAGCGCTGGCGCGCCGTCGTGGATAAGCGCGACGCCGAGTATGTCGAGTGCGCGCAACATCGCCTGCTCGTGCGGCTCGTCGCCCCTCACTTCTATGGGGAGACGGCGCGTGAAGAGCAGAGCGGGCGCCTCGCCTTCTTTGTAATGTACGTATGCGCCGGCGACCGAGCCCGCGCTGATGTCGATGAGCACGAGCGACTCCTTGCGACTCGAATGGAATAGTCCGCTTAAAAGACTCATTGGTTTATTCTAGCACCGCTTTGATGCGGCGAACGCCGGCGGAAGAAGCTTCTTCCTTTAGAATCCTGAATGTTCCGGCGAGCTCGCTAGTGTTCGAGACATGCGGACCGCCACAAAATTCTACAGAGAAGGCGTTGTTAAGAGGTCCGACAGAATAAACGGAAACCATGTCGGGATAGGTAGCGCCGAATTCATGCTCGGCGCCGAGTTTCTCCGCTTCCTCCCTTTTCATATCGGTGCGAACGACGGGAATGGCCTCGGAGATTTCCTGGTTCACGATCTTCTCTACCGCGGCCTTTTGTTCCGGAGTCATCTTCAGGCCATAGGAGAAGTCGATGCGTAGGCGCTCGCTCGTAATGTTAGAGCCCCGTTGGTGTACGTCGGGTCCGAGTACCATCTGCAACGCCTTGAGGAGAAGATGGTGCGCGGTGTGGTAACGCACGGTCTGTGCGGCGTGGTCAGCGAGCCCGCCCGCGAACTTTTGTGTCGCACCCGCGCGCGATTCTTCCTGATGCTTTTTCACTTTCGCACGAACTTCGTCCATATCGAGTGTAATGCCAGAATCCGTAGCAATCTCTTCCGTAAGTTCAATTGGGAAGCCGTAGGTGGTAAAGAGTGTAAATGCATCTATTGCTGGAGCCATCTTTGCAAACTCTCGAAGCCCTTTCTCAAGAGTCTTTCTGAATTGTGATTCTTCTTTTGCAAGCTCATCATGAATAACGTTCGCATTTTCTTTCAGCATCGAATACCTCTCCGCGTAGACGGAACCAAAACCTTCTGCGATTTCGGAGAGAACCGCATCTTTAATGAGAAGCTTATCCGCTTCACGGATAGAACGACGAATAAGTCGTCGGAGAATATAGCCCTGCTCGGTATTTGATGGACGGATACCCGACGCAATAAAGAATGACGCGGCTCGAACATGGTCGAGGATGATACGGAACGAACGTGTTACTTCGACATCTTGCCCATACTTCTTACCTGAACGCTGTTCAAGCAGTTTCTGCGCACTATCAAACACATCAATCAAGAAAATATCTGGGTTGTCGAGTGTTGCTGCGGTAAGGCGCTCCAGTCCTCCGCCGAAATCGACATTTTTCTTCGGGAGCTTGCCGAATGAACCGTCTGCCTCTTTCAGATATTCCATAAACACAGAATTCCCGATTTCAATAAAACGCCCGCAGTCGCAGTTTGGGTGACAGGTTTCCCCAAACGTTTTGTCGTGCGGGGTCTGAAAGTCAAAAAAGATTTCAGAATCCGGGCCGCCCGGCTCCCCTACGGGCATCTTCTCCGGCGTGCCGGAACGGCTCCACCAATTTTTCTTCGCGTCGTAAAAAAGCACGTGATCTTCCGACATACCAATGTTCTTCCAAATCTCTGCCGACTCGGTGTCTTTAGGCAGGCCAAGCTTCTCGTCACCGGCAAAACATGTGACCCAAAGGCGGTCTTTCGGCAACTGCAACTCCTCGGTCAGAAATTCATATACCCACGGCAGTTGTTCTTTTTTAAAATAATCGCCTAAGGACCAGTTACCGAGCATTTCGAAAAATGTAGTGTGACGATTGTCTCCCACCTCTTCAATGTCTCCGGCGCGAAACGAGAGTTGAGAATCAGCAAGGCGAGAGCCCTCAGGATGAGGCTGGCCCAAGAGGTATGGCACCAAGGGCTGCATGCCGCTGCTGGTAAAAAGTGTCGTTGGGTCGTTCTCGGGGACGATTGGCGACGAGGGGATGATCGCGTGCCCCCGCGCTTTAAAAAAAGCCAAATAGCGTTTCCGTACGTCACTGACGGTCATGTCAAAAAGATAGCATGACGCGGAAGATTCATATACTATACTCGCATATGAAGAAAAAAGGCTGGGGATTTGATACTCAAGACATGGACCCGAGCATTCGCGCGCAGGATGACTTCTTTCGTCACGTGACTGGGACCTGGATGAAGCAGAATGAAATACCTGCAGATGAGTCTGCTTGGGGTAGCTTTATTATCTTGCGGAAAAGCACTGAGACAAAGCTCAAAAATATTCTCGCGGAATTCGTGAAGCTCAAGCGAGTTACTAAGGGTACTCCGGAGCAACTTATACGCGACTTCTATCATTCGGGCATGGACATTGCCACGCGTAATAAGCTCGGTGCTCGCCCACTCGAACCACTCCTTGAAAAAATAGATGCGATTACGGCCAAGAGCGATTTAATCGCATTCATTACTGAACTTCATCTTCTTGGTATCGGCCTTCCCTGGGCCGCAGTCGTGGCTCCAGACGATAAGAATAGTGACGTGAATATTATCCATATGTATCAGAGCGGGCTCGGCATGCCTGATCGCGAGTACTATCTCTCTGACAAGCCAGAGCAGGTGCGTGTACGCAATGCATACACGCTGCATGTAGCGAACCTGTTTAAGCTGCTTGGCGAGGATAAGAACGCGGCCAAAAAGAAGGCTGGCATTGTCCTTGCGCTCGAGACGAGCTTGGCCAAAGCATCTACGCCCAAGGAGGATGCGCGCAATCCGGACAAGGTCTATCACAAAATGAGCGTCAGCCAGCTACGCAAGATTGCCCCCATGATCGCTTGGCCCACATACTTCTCCACGATTGGTGCTAACAACCTGCGTTCGCTGAACGTCATGCACCCAAAGTTTATGAAAGAAGTGAACTGTCTTATCGAAAAAACCTCGATAACAGACTGGAAGACGTATCTATCGTGGCACATCGTCTTAGAAGCGGCATCCTATCTCTCTGAGGAGTTTGTCCAAACTAATTTCAATTTCTACGGAAAGGTGCTTTCGGGAGCCAAGGAGATGAAGCAGTTGTGGCGCCGCACACTTGCAGTAGTAAACGGCTCTTTGGGAGAAGAGCTTGGCAAGATATACGTTAAGGAGTATTTTCCACCATCAGCAAAACGTGCGATGGACGAGCTCATCACCAATCTCTTCACCGCATATCGAGAACGTATCAAGCAACTTGACTGGATGAGTGCAATTACGAAGAAGCGCGCTCTCAAAAAACTCTCAATGATGGTGCGCAAGATCGGCTACCCAGACAAGTGGAAAAGTTATAAGGGTCTTGAAATATTGGCGAATGATTACTTCGGAAATATTCTGCGGAGCTCTCGTTACGAACAGCGACGCAATATGCGCAAGCTCAAGAAGCCGGTGGATCGTAGCGAATGGCATATGTATCCACAGACAGTGAACGCGTACTACAACCCCGGAACAAACGAGATAGCCTTCCCTGCCGCCATCCTCCAACCGCCCTACTTCGGTCCCGAGCTTGATGCTGGTATTAACTACGGCGCTATTGGTGGTGTCATTGGGCACGAAATAACGCACGGCTTCGATCACGAGGGTTCTAAATACGATGGTAAAGGGAATCTCCATAAGTGGTGGACTCCGAAGGATCGTAAACACTTCGAGCGCAAAGCGAAGGTGCTTGAAGAGCAGTTCAATCAATATGAACTCCACGGCGTAAAAGTAAATGGGAAACTAACCCTTGGCGAAAACATCGCAGATCTCGGCGGGTACTCTATTGCCTTCGATGCGTATAAGCGGCATTTGGCGAAGACGAAAACGAAGATTGTAGACGGCTTCACGCCCGAGCAGCGATTCTTCCTCGGTATGGCGCAAGACTGGAAAGAAATCTCCCGTCCTGAATCACAGAAAACTATGATGCTGGTGGACGAGCATTCACCACACGAATTTCGTGTAAATGGGCCTACCTCAAACCTTCTCGAGTTCTACGAAGCCTTTAGCGTCAAGAAGGGCGACAAACTCTACAGAGAGCCAAAAGATCGAGCTAAGATTTGGTGAGCGTATCCTTCTCTTTTGCAAACACTTCAGCAAGGCGTTTCGTGAGCGGGTGTTCGGGCAGTCGCTTCACGGCGATGCGTAATGCTTCGCCGTGGTACCAGATATATTCCCCTACCGGTTGCCCCCAGCGCTGTAAGAGCGATTCGCCCTCACTCTCAAATGCTTCAAGCTTGCTTTCAATGTTGTCTATCTTGTCCGCAACAGCAATAAGCACTGCATCATCGCTCGCATCCTCCAGATGCGCGAGGTAGTGCATTTTACGCTCTTTCCAACTTAATTTCTTCCCATCCCTTTCTTTTGGCTCACTCACTGATTCGATGAGTTCAGCAACGCGCTCATTAAAAGCTTTCACGATTTCCTCACGCGTCGTGTCAGTGTCTTCTATCGTGTCGTGGAGAAGAGCTGCGGTGACCACGTCGTCATGCGCGCCGTCTTCCGCGACCAGCAGAGCGACTGAGAAAGGGTGCGTGATATAGGGTAAAGGTTCAGTCTCCTTACGGAACTGTCCGTGGTGCTTTCGTGCCGCGAACTGTATCGCCTTTTTAATCTGCGGCGTGTGGTTCATGGTTTCCAGTCTATCACTACAGCCAATCTATCGGAATTTCGTTATGAGAAATGAGATATTCGTTTGCCTTGCTAAAGTGTTTACAACCGAAGAAGCCTGAAGCAGCGGAAAAGGGAGAGGGGTGTGGCGCCTCAAGCACCAGATGTTTGTTGCGGTCGATGTGCGCCCCCTTCGCCTTCGCGTAGTTGCCCCACAGTATGAAGACCAGATGCTCGCGTTCTCCCGAGAGCGCCTTGATGGCGGCGTCGGTGAAGAGTTCCCAACCGTGACCCTGATGCGAAGCCGCTAAACGCGCTTTAACCGTGAGGGTCGCATTGAGAAGCAAGACCCCCTGCGTCGCCCACCGCGAGAGATCGCCGCTCCTGTTTTTAAGCGATTGCCCCACATCACTCTCAATCTCTTTAAAGATATTTTGAAGCGACGGCGGAAGTGCAGTACCTTCGTCGACCGCGAAGCAAAGTCCGTTCGCTTGTCGCGCCCCGTGATATGGATCTTGTCCGAGGATTACAACTTTGACCTTATCGAAGGGGCACAAATCAAACGCGCGGAAAATAAATTTCGGTGCCGGGTACACCGTCTCATCTTTGTATTCCTTTTTTACGAACTCGGTCAGTTCCTTAAAGTAGGGCTTATCGAACTCATTTCCGAGTCTTTCCTTCCACGACGATTCGATTTTGACCTCCATTGCTATATTCCCGGGACACCTTCTGCTTTGAGGAGAGTCCGTTTCTTGGTGGGGCCGCCGCGATTGTATTCGCCGAGTGCGCCGTCCGCGTGAATGACGCGATGGCATGGCACGCTCAGATCATAATTATTTTTCATGACCGTACCGACGGCGCGTGCCGCTCCGAGGTGGCCGATTGCTCGCGCGATATCCCCATACGACCGGGTCTCCCCTTTGGGGATCTGGCGAACGGCATCTCGAACTCGATCTGTAAATGATATCTTTTTCATGCGCATATTTTATTTCCCCTTTTTGCTTTTGGCATGAAGTCCGAGGAGAGTTTTGCCGGCGCTCTCCCGATAGGTGCAGTATTCGCAGGGCCCGCCGCCGAAGGAAATCCCGACATCCGGAATATCCTCGCTAAGTAACATGTTCTTCAAGTCAAAGATTGCCGGTTCAATCCAAGTGTCACTGCCGGTGTACGGAATGAGCGTGATGTCGAATTCAAGCTTCCCGTCAAAAGCCTTCGCATCGGATTTCCCGTTGACATAGACGAAGTATCCGGTCGGCGACACTGCGAAGCCATTTTTACGAAACAGCCACTGATAGATCTCCATCTGCCTTTTGTATGAATCGTACAAATCCTCTTCGGTGCTCGGCCCCACTTTCTTACTGGTCGCCTTGTAATCCACAATGATGAATTCTCCCGCAGGATTGACCCATACGTCGTCAATACCGCCGCGCGCCAAGATGTTTGTCGGCGCATGGAGGTAGCTGATGCCGCGGCGAAGCGCATCGCGCCACTCATCCATCCGTTCGTCGTTAAGGGGTACGGCGTCAAGACCATACTTCTCGAGAAGCGGATGCTTCGAACCCGCCGCGCGGTGAATATCAAACTCGCGCTTCAGAAGTTCGTCGACGGCGTTATTGAGCGTGAATGCGGGCATTGAAGGACGCTTTACGCCGAAACGCATATCGAGATAGGCACAGCGTCGGCATTCGGTAAACAAATCAATTTTGGAACGGCTCACCTTGAATGGTTCGCCTGAAGACGGGTCAAACGGCCCGCCCCTCCTCGTCTTAAAGTTTCCGGATGCCATATTAGTCGGTGGTTTTGAAATAGGCGACGACGCGCGCACCGGTATCGAAGTCGACATACACGCTGTTCAGTGCCGGATCAAAGGCGCCGTTATTGTCGTCGCGATAGAGCTCCACGACATAGGAGCGATTCGGTTCGGTCGCACGCAAAAGTGGAACGGAAACTTCTGTACGGGGAGCGCCGACGCGCACCGCACCGAGTACGTTCCCCAGATCATTTCCGTTTGTTTCGCGCACGGCGGCCCATACGCCGGGTGGCGGCACGGTAATCGACTCAATGACAACTGCAGAACTGGCTTTCTGATCGTTGACTGCAATCGCGCCACTCTCAAGAGCCGAGCTCGGAGTAGCCGAGGAGGTGTTCCCTTGCGGCGCAGGCGCAAAGGCAGGATTACTGGCAAGGAACCAGGCGCCGGTGAGAAGAGCCCCGAGCATGGCGCCCGCCACAAAGGAACTGGAGGAGAAGTGTTTCATCATATGGAGACAGTATCATGGAGCGAAAGTAGTCCCTCGACCTCGGCAAGAAGCACTCCCACCTGCTCACTCGTGAGGTGGAGCGGGTCGAGGCGCCGGCGATCCCGCAGAATTTCATCAGCGGCGATGGTGCCGTGTTCAATAAGGATTCGTTTCTCAGCGCGCGAAAGCCCGGTCAAGGTTGTGATTGGGTACACTTTGGCGCGACTCATGCGCGCAAAGAGACCGTTCGTCACAGGATAGCCCCAACCTAGGAGTTCTACTCCCGCGCATTCTGCGTAGGCTATCGCCTCGGAGGTAAATTTCGTATTGGTGATGAGAATGCCGCGATCAATCGGGCAGGAGCGCACCGACGGATCGCAGGAGAAGATGTCATCGAAACGGCTCTTCACATAGAGCGCGACCTTGAGATCCGTTTTATAGCCCGGGTCATTGTGATATTTGAGCTCGGCGGCGAGGAATTCGTTTTGTTCTTTGTGCGATGCGTAGAAATCAACTTCATGAAATACGCATCTTCCTTGCATCACCTTGCGCGTTTCTACCTGCCAACCCTCGGTGCGGTACAGGTGCGAAACAAAGTCTTCGAACGGATGCCCCGATGGACCGAGTTCGAGAAGAGCCCGCCGCAAAGCGTATCGAGCGGCGGCAGGTCGCGCTTCTCGACGCAAGAGCGCAAAGGCACGCGAATAAATCTCCTTTGAAGAGGTTCCCGGCGAGACCATGGCGGTGACGGTTTGAGCTATGCGCTCGGCCGCAAAGGATTTCGCGCCTGAACGCTCAAGTGAGGAAACGAGACGTCCGGTATCGAAGACTTCTTTTGAACCGTCCGCCTTGATAATGGTTGGGAGGGTCATGATGGGGTCGTACTCGCCAAGGAACCGTTGACAGTCACTCTTATCGGTAAACTGGCGGGTGCCGCCAGCGTCGTTTGGAAATTAACGTCAGTAGGCACCTGCAGACAGACGCCGGAATCGGTTTGAAAAGTAACCGCAAGGAGAATGCTCTCGGTACTGGACGCGTCGCCGATGAGCGTTGCTGAGGCCGAGACGGGAGTACAGGCATTCGGCACGGAAATCGAGCCCGAGATCGTATGCAGACCCTTCTTGAAGGCGTCATGGAACGCGACTGCGGGCACACTTGTCGCGACGGCGGGAACCTTGGAATTCACCCCGACATCGAGGGTGTGCGGTACCGAGAGCGCAAACGCGAAAAGAACAACAAGAGCGATAATTGCGGCGGAAATCCAAAGACGCTTATGAGTCATGGGGCCATAATACAACCACCGACAAGTTCATTGTACCGATAGAAAACGATTGATTGGCCCGGAGCGGGTATCTCGGGAAGCGGTGTGGCAGCAATGAAACGATTCTCCTCAATGCGTCCACGCACACGAAGACCACGATAGCGAGACTGCGCCTCCAACTCGCCGGTCGACTCGCTAAACCAATTCGCGTCAGTAAAAGGAACTTCTTGTATGGCAGTTGCGCGTGTTTTTGAAACCATGATTTCTTTTTTCCCGACATCCTTGCCGACCACGTACCAAGGACCATCGGGGAGTGGGACTCTCTGCCCCATGGTGTAGAGGAGCGCTGGGTTATCGTTCCCCAGTTCTTTCTTCAAAAATTCTTCAATGGACACGCTCCCGAGGAAGCAGACACCCTGACTGTCTTTCTTCTCGGCCACGGGCAGATCGTACTGTTTCGCGAGCGCCCGCACTTTTTCTTTCGTATACTGCCCGACCGGAAACAGCGTTGCGCTTAAAATGTCTTTCGGCACCGCCCAGAGGAAATAACTCTGATCCTTCTCGCCGCTCCGGTAGTGCCCGGTCGCAATAAAGTCCGCGGCGGCGGCCTTCATATATCGGTAAAACGCTCCAAACTTCACTTCCCTGTTGCACATGACGTCCGGATTCGGCGTCCGCCCGGCGCGGTACTCGGCGAGCAGATAATCAATGACTCCTTTTTTATATTCTGCGCGCGCATCAAGCGTTTCAAATGGAATCTGGAGCCGCGCGGCAACCAGCATCGCGTCGCGGCGCTCCGCCGCCCAGGTGCAAGGCATCCCGGGCGGATACCACCCCTTGATGAATACTCCTGTCACCTTAGCGCCCGCCTGCTGCAGGAGCGCCGCGGAGACGGCCGAGTCTACTCCGCCGGAGAGACCTACGTATACCTTCTTCCCCCGTATGTTCATGCCTGCATTCTAATGCAAATATTTCTGTTGGTTAGCTTGATGCGCGGCATAAGTCGTGGCGTAATGCATCACGCCGTTTTTATCGGTGAGGTAGTAGAGGTAATTCGTTCTTGTCGGGTGCAGTACCGCGAGGATGCTCCCGAGACCTGGGTTGCAAATCGGTCCCGGCGGGAGCCCGGTATGGATATAGGTGTTGTAAGGCGAATCGACGGTAAGGTCAGCGAGGGAGGGAGAATACGTGTCGCGGTTGTAGATATAACCGAAGACAGCATCCACCTGGAGCGGCATCAAGCGTGCAAGACGATTCCAAAGAATACCAGCAACGATTCGCTTGTTCTCGTCCGTACGTGCCTCCTTCTCGACGAGTGACGCCATCGTGACGATGTCTGCGAGCGAATGCCCGGAGGCTTGTATATCGCCGGAGAGTGGTGCTATCTTCGCATCGAAATTCTTCCGCATCGTTTCAACGATGGCTGTGGCACTTGCGTCAGGCGGAAAGAGATAGGTGTCGGGAAACAGATATCCCTCCTGTGGCTTCCCAAGCAATATAATATCTTGCGCTCCTACGGAAGGCAGTGCCTCGGCAACTCTTTGTGATATGTCACGCACGGTTACTCCCTCAGGAAAAGTGATACGCACCGACGGAAGATCGTAGGCGCCGGCAATAAGTCGATATGCGACGGTGAGTACGTTCTCTTTCGTGTTAAAAAGATAGGTCCCCGCCTGCACGCGAGCACTCGCGCCGGACATGCGTAGAAGGAACCATAGAACCGAGGGGTGTTTTATGATGTGCGCGTCAAAGAGCTCTTTTGTCACGTCGGACACCGACGCACCGCGCGCGATGGCGACCGTTCCTCTTAAAGGGAAATTTGACGGCGGCGCGAGCACAAGCGCGTATCCGCTCACGAGCAGGACAAATGCGAATGCAAGAACCAAAGGTTTATGGCGTTTGATGAAATCCATGCCGTTTAGATTGGCAAATTGGCAGGGGCTTCAGCTGTCGCCGACGGGACGCGCGCGAGACCTGGCGTCTGGACCGAGCCTGAAGGAATATGAAAGATGGTTGCGAGCTCCTCGGTGCTCATCACCATGATGTCCTTCGCGGACAGTCCGCCGTGGAAGAAGGGGTCATAAAAGAACTGTCGGCGGCGATAGGCTTCGACGAGCTTGCGGCGGAAGAGATCCTTCTTCTTGCTGGCACCGATTTCCCAGGGGTAGTCATCGAACCGTTTCATCCATCCGGTTGAAGTGATGCCGTTCCAACCCTCGGTGCTAAAGGGCTTGAAGAGAGCGATGAGATGGGCGATTACCGGGCCGTGGAATTTTTCCGGCCGTGCGAGATAGATGCCGCGGGCGCCGACATCAAAAGCAATCTTAGAGACATTGCGTTCGATGGCCGCTATTTTTTCCGATTGCCCTTTTGTCGGATTCGGGAAGCCGGGTCGTTCTTCACCGGTCGCCGGGTCAGTATAGGTATCTCTCGTCGCATGGCGAATTTCTTCAACCATTTTTTTCGCTTCATCTATCCAAGTGTAAGTTTTGCCTTCTTTGTTGTGCTTGCGATATTTCTCGCCCTTATGGGCGCGGATAATAAATTGGAGCCAGAGATACTCCCCCTTCCCTATCGAGCCCATAAATTCAATAAGGTTTGCGAGTGGGTCAACCTGTTCCGGCTCCTTCTGTATTTTATCGAGCCCATATTCTATATAAGTCTTGATGGGAAGAGGGTCCTTGACAGTTTGTTTTTTGAAGTCACAACCCCACATACTCCACTCGTCCGTCTTTGCACTGATGAGTCGCGTATAATCAGGTGCTTCAACTATCTGCACTCCCGGATATTGCGCGTACATTTGCGACTCGACGATCCGACGGAGTCCTTCTCTTCCCCATATATAGAAATGTACCTGGCCTTCAAAGGAAACTATTTCAAGAGACCAAAATGGCCGCGTGCCGCCCCAAAACTTGGCGTACCAGGTCGACTCGTTTCCGGTAAGGTGGATGGTCGAGAGGAACGCCTCCATCGCAAGAGGCGTCTTCACGAGGTTGCGTGGTGGTTTTATTTCAAGAAGAATATACTTTTGGGCGGCAAGATACTCCGAGCGTTGGAGAATGTACCACAGATTCCACGCTCCATCGATGATGAGGAATGGCAACCACAGCGGGGCAAGGAAAAATGCAAGCGATAAAGCGAGAACGATCAAACCTCGCATAAAGATAAATGCGTTGAGGAGAAGGAGAAGGCCGATGAGGAAGAGCGGCCACGGTTCGAATCGGAGTCCGATATTGTTGGTAATCTTCTCTTTAAACGATGCCATTGGCTTCAGTATAACAAAGAAACTGGCGATGCCTTTCGGCATCGCCAGTTTTTGTGCACTTCTTTTTAAACTACTGCGTAGCGGCCGTCTTTCAAACGCTTGAAATAGCGCGAATCGTTGAGATTCACGAGAATGGTGTTGTCCTTCACAAAACGCGCCTTCTTCACGTGTTTAATAATCTCGTCTTTCTTCAACGGTCCGATGCGCTCAATTGTCTCGCGAATGACGTCGCGCACGACACCCGGCGTGTAGCCCCATTCGGTGAGCGCGTAGAGTCCGCGGCCGACCAGCACGAAGCGCGGGTCCTTGATGAGCTCGTTGTGCGTGGTGGCGATGTGCGCTTTCTTGGAGAAGAGCGAGCCGATCGCCTTTGCGACTTCAGAGAAGTGCATCGGGGAGCCGTGACGTTTGATGGCAAGGTATGCATAATCGCGGACGCCCTTGATGCGAATGGCGGGCGCGGACGCGCGGCCCCACTCGGAGAGCGGATTGCTTGCGATATGCTTGGAGAGCGAGAGCCAACGCTTCATCACTTCCTCGTTCTTGTAAGCATCATTGACCTCTTTTAATTCGTCGAGGAAACGGTCGAGAAGTTCGCCTTCGGACATCACTTCATTGTCGGAAAGAGAGGCATAGAGTCTTGAAAGGGCTTCATGAATGTGTTTTGCGGTATTGTGGTCCACGTGCCAGCGCGCGAGGAAGTCTTTCGTCTCGCGTTCGCGAAAAAATGCCGAATCGAGCATCAAGAAAAAGCGAAACCGATTGCGGCTCTTTTCATCCTTCCCCAGTACGGAGAGAAGCGTGTCTTCGGAAACGATGGTACCAAGAGATTCTATATAATGGACGAGCTCGCTGAAGGCAGCGTTTGCGTCTTTGAAAATCTTGCTGGAACGGATAACGTCCAGACCGGCGGCTTCTATTTGGCGGACGCGCTCGCGAGTGATACCCGTCCGATCGCCGATTGATTCGAGGGTTTCGCGTTCCGGATTAGCGCCGAGACCGAAACGGCGAATGAGCACTTCCCGCGCGCGCTCTGGCGACGCAGAAAGGAGCTTCTTCACAAGCGCGGCGCTATCAAACGAGAAAGAGGGCGGTTTCGCTGACCCAGCCTTGACATGATTCTTCGCCTTTATTCTCATCGCCATGTGGTGTAATTTATAGCAAACGTCTTATAAAGCGTCAACTGCGCGGATTATACCACAATATTGATTATTTTATTCGGCACATAGACAATCCGGCTCGGCTCTCTAGCGCCAAGGAGAGTCGAGACGGCGGGGAGCGCACGAGCCGCTGCGGTAACGTCAGTCTCAGATGCATCGACGGCGAGCATGAGCGACCCACGCCGTTTGCCGTTCACCTGCACCACGATCTCGTATTCGCTTTTCGCACTCGCGCGCGCAGCTGGCCACGGCTGCTGATGCACACTCTCCTCTTTCTCAAGCTTTCCCCAGAGATGCTCGGCGAGATACGGCGCAAACGGCGCGAGCATAATGACCAGTTGAAGGAGAGCGGCTTTCGGAACGGAGGGGGGCGCTTCGAATTCATTCACGAGAATCATAAGAGCGGCGATACTCGTATTGAACTTGAACCGGTCGCCATCTTCGGCGACTTTCTGGCTTGTACGCGCAAGCGCCTGCTGGAGCGAATCCGGGATCTCGCCCAAAGATGCATTCTCAACCAGTCGCACGATGCGATCGAGAAACTTGCGCATCGAGGCGACGCCGTCGAGGTTCCAGGGATAGCTCCTTGGCTCGCTGTAGGGGCCGATAAAGGCGAGATAGATGCGCACGGCGTCGGCACCGTACTCTTTCACACAATCGTCTGGATTGATGACGTTTCCCTTTGATTTGCTCATCTTTTGCCCGTCAGGACCCATAATGAGCCCGCGATTGAAGCGCTCGACGAAAGGTTCGTCGACAGGTACAAGCGCGAGGTCGTAGAGTGCCTTGGTAAAGAACCGCGCGTACAGGAGATGCATGGTGGTATGCTCGCTCCCGCCCGAGTAGCGATTGATCGGTAGCCAATTTTTCATAATCTCAGGATCAGAAAAGTTGTGAATATTTTTTGAAGAAAGATATCGAAGGAAGTACCACGAGGAATCAACGAAAGTATCGAGCGTATCGTATTCCGGCGTCCATCCCTTACCGAAGATGCGCGTAACGCGCTCGCGCAATTCTTCTGATGAAGCGAGCGGCGGCTTGCCGGTCGGCGTGAAGTCAGCGTCGGTCGGCAGGAGCCACGGAAGATGTTCGGCGGGGACCGCATGAGGCTTCCCCTCTGGGTCATACACAATCGGTATCGGACATCCCCAGTATCGCTGGCGAGAGACGAGCCAGTCGCGCAGGCGATACTGCGTCGTCTTCACGCCGCCCATCGCTACGATAGCGTCCCAATCCGCGAATTTGGTTTCTACTATTGGCAAACTGAATTTCTGTGCGAATTCAAGGTCACGTTCGTCGTGGGCGGGTACGGCCATCACGGCGCCCGTGCCATATGAGCCAAGAACGTAATCGGCGACGTACAGGGGAATCTCTTCCTTGGTCGCCGGATTAACTGCCATCACGCCTTCAAGCTTCACGCCGGTCTTCTCTTTATTTTCACTGCGCTCGCGCTCGGTCTTCGAGGTCGTCGCGCGCACATAGGCCTCGACCTCTTTTTTATTTGAAACGCTATCCGACAGCAATGAGACAAACTGGTGTTCGGGGGCAAGCACCACATAGGTCGCGCCGAAGACCGTGTCGGGACGCGTGGTAAACACTCTGATTTTGTTTTTATCGTCGCGGCCGGCAATCGGGAACTCGAGATACGCGCCCTCGCTCTTCCCTATCCACGCGCGCTGCGCTTCCTTTATCTCTTCGCGCCACGGGAGTGCATTGAGGCCCGTAAGGAGGCGCTCGGCATAGCTTGTGATCTTAAGAAACCATTGCGTGAGATGCCTCTCTTCAACTGCAGTGCCGCAACGTTCGCAACAGCCGTCGATCACCTGCTCGTTCGCGAGCACGGTTTGATCCTTCGGGCACCACTTGACCGCTGCGAGGCGCCGCTCGGCGAGCCCTTGTTCGAAGAGCTTTACGAAGAGCCACTGCGTCCATTGGTAATAACTCGGATCGCACGTGAGCACTTCTTTGCTCCAATCAAAGGACGCACCCATCGTCGCGAGTTGCTCGCGCATGCGCTCAATGTTTTTATACGTCCACTCTTTCGGGTCCACGCCGTTCTTGATCGCGGCATTTTCGGCTGGTAGACCGAACGCATCAAAACCAATGGGAAATAAGACGTTCTTCCCACGCGCGCGGAGCTGGCGCGCGTAGATGTCGGTCACCGCGAAAGCGTACCAGTGCCCGATGTGGAGGTCGCCCGAAGGATACGGGAATTCAACAAGCAGGTAGTAACGCTCTTTCGATTCGTCCGAGAGATCGCTCGAATAGAGATCAAGGCCAGCCCATTTTTCTCGGGCATTTTCCTCTATATCTTTGTGGTCGTACGCCATACTACGATTTAATGCTGATGGAGTCGAACCATACCAGTTAATTAATCGCGAAAGCGGCGCCAGCCGATATAGAGCAACGCGACAAGGCCGAAGGTCGCGATAGCGAGCCGGATCCAGTTCCCAGCGCTGCCCCAATACTCTGCCGAACCGATAACCAACGCGAGAACGCCGCCGTAGGAGAGGCCGGATGAGACGATCGAAGAACCGATCGGCATAAAGCCAGCGAGAAGGGCGACGAGGCCGAGACTGACCATAGTGATGAATGCGTAGAGCGCGTGCTGGTCATTTGCAGCCTGGAACGGCTTCTGGCACTTCGCGTACATGTCGCAGTAGCCGGTCGATTCCGGCGGCGGCATACCGGCGCGAGGAGTGGGTACGGGCGCATACGCAGACCAAACACCGCCCTGCGCGTCGCAGGTCACGGCGTCGGTCGGAGCGATGGTCACCTGAGGACAATAATCATTGTAGACCGGTATCGGATACGCGAGCGCGAGAACGACCGTAAAAAAAATGTTAAGGATAACGACGATGCCGAGCATGAGCGCCCAGCGGACAAACTTCGGCTGCGGTGCAGTGGTTTGTGTTTCCATAGGGTTCGAATTATACCACTAAAATAGAAAACCCCACGTCTTAGGTGGGGTTGGTTGCTGGGAATCAAGTTGGGGCGCGACAAAATGGATCACCTATTAGCCATGGAGGAAGACCATCACGTCGCCGTCTTTGACGATGTATTCCCTACCTTCAGTACGAACCTTTGCCGTCTCGCGCGCCGCAGCCCAAGAACCGGCGGCGAGCAAATCATCAGTGGAAACGACTTCGGCGCGGATAAACTTCTCCAGAAAGTCATTGTGGATGGCGGCACCCGCGACGGGCGCCGTGCTCCCTGCGGGAACTGTCCACGCGCGCGTTTCATCTTCGCCCGTGGTGAAAAATGAAATGAGGCCCAAGGTTTCGTATGCACCGCGGATGAGACCGGCGAGACCGTCTTCGCTCACGCCCAGTTCCTGACGAAAACTCTGCTTGTCGCTGTCTGCGACATCGTTGAGCTCGCGCTCGGTCGCCGCATCAACCATGACGTATCGGGAGCCGAGCGACTTGATGAGTTCATACGCGCGCTCGGCGCGCCCGTCAGCGAGTTCGTCGAGATTATGTCCGCCGCTCTTTCGGTTGAGCGCGTAGAGAACCGGCTTCATCGTAAGAAGATACAAATGCGACACGCATTTCTTCTCGTCGTCAGTGAGTTCGGCATGAAACGCAAATTTTCCCATCGAAAATGCCTGCTCTAGCTTCGCGAGCGCGGCATCCTCTAGGACCGCCTTTTTATCACCTCCCCGGATGTCGCCCACTATCTTATCGCGACGTTTCCGCACCTGTTCAGCGTCGGCGAGGACAAGCTCCATATTGATAATCTCTATGTCCTTATAAGGTTCGACCGTGTTGTCGACATGCACAATGTTTGTATCATCAAAAAAGCGTACGACTTCGAGTATCGCGTCCGTCTCGCGAATATTTGCGAGAAATTGGTTGCCGAGTCCCTCGCCCTCCGCAGCGCCCTTTACCAACCCGGCGATATCGACGAACTCTATCGCCGCCGGGATCGTCTTCGCCGATTTTGAGAGCGTGGTGAGCTTCTCCAGCCGTGCGTCCGGTACGCCGACAATTCCTACCGAAGGATCGATGGTGCAGAAGGGATAATTCTCCGCCGGCACCGACGCCTTCGTGAGTGCATTAAAAAGCGTAGACTTCCCCACGTTTGGCAAACCGACGATGCCTATTTTAAGCATCATTCAAACATACAGGAACAAGATGTTAAAAACAAAGAGCAGCCTCCGCGAATCTAGGGCGAAGCGAGAAGACGTGCGTAATAAAACACTGCATAAAAAATGGCTGTTGCGATGATGAAGGACATGACGGCGGCACCAAAAGAAAGCGTGATCCATCCGAACGAGAGATAAACGAGGAACCACCACGCAGTGAAGAGAGACGCGGAGGCGAGTCTGAACGGAATGCGCCGCCGCGCAAGCGATGAAGAAACACTGATGACGAGAAGCGCAAGCGCGATGAGCGTCCAGTAGCTTGGGGAGAGCACTGGCTGAGGCGTAGCGTGTTCCAGATACGCAACGATGATGAGGCCGAGCGATGAGAGCAAGAGAAGTGTCATACCGTAGCGCAATCCGTGGCCGATGACCGTGAGGTGCGCACGTTCGGCGGCATCAATCTTCCCGTCACGCATCGCTTTCACGTAGCTCAGTTCGCCCCACACGGCCGTGAAGGCGCCGACGCCCGCGCCGAGCGCTTGGCAAAAGACAAAGAACGCAGTGAGTGTCGGGAGAGGCATTATTTTTTCTGCATGAGCACGCCGAGCTCGGCACGATATTTCTTCATTACTTCCATCGCCGCCTTCATCTCGTTCTCGCCGCCTTTCTTGCGCCGTTCTATCTCCTCGCCGATTTTCTTGAAGAGCTGTGGATCTTTCGACACGAGTGCGGTCATCTGCTCGCGCTGCTCCTTCGGCACGTCCTTCATCTTCCACTTGGCGTATTGGTTTATAAGAAAGCTTTGGAATGACATATCAGGACTCCGAGCGCATAGAGATGCCGCGGATGGTACGCGTAGTGAGATACAGCGCGACGAGCGAGAGGATCGCGAGCATTTCAACATATACGAAAGAAGGATCGAGGAGGCTTATCCCTGCGCGATAATGATTGACCGCCGTGGTGCCGAAAAGAAGCGTCCCCAAGACGGCGAGAAGTGCGTTGAACCAGTGAATGCCCGATTGCGCTGGATTTGTGACGCCGGCGGCGATGACCAGAATCACGGCCGAGACGACCGCTCCGGTCGTCGAGAGCGGCAGATCTGCACCGGTCGACTGCGCGACGATGAGGATGAGCGCACTGATGACGAATAATATCCGCGTCCCGTCTCCATGGTAATGGGGTATTTCGCGGCGTTGCGGAACGTTTATATTGCCGTCCCCCTCATAGGTCATACCCCTAGTATACGCTTCGTAGATTATACGCAAGTACTAGAGAAGAATAGTCGCCTGGTTGCGCGAGACTTCGGCGATACCTCCCTTGGGGATTTCGAAATGATGCGTCTGGTCGTCGACCGTCTTAATATGCATCTCCCCCGGCACGAGCTCCGAGACAAAGGCTTCGTGCTCGGCAAGGATCTGGAACACTCCTTCTTTTCCGGGCAGTGACGCAGAGACGGCCTCTCCGTCAAAGAGATTTTCGCCGACGCGCGCAACGGTGAGATGAAATGTTTTCTGCATACTTACTGCACCTGATCTATCGAGCCTTTCATATAGAACGCCTGCTCCGGCTTGTCATCAAGCTTCCCCTCCACGATTTCTTTGAAGCCCCGCACGGACTCGTCGCGAGAAACATACTGACCCGGCGGGCCGGTAAAGGGTTCACCGACGAAGAACGGCTGGGAGAGGAAGCGTTCGATCTTGCGCGCGCGCGCGACCGAGAGGCGATCTTCTTCCGAAAGTTCCTCGATGCCGAGGATGGCGATTATGTCCTGCAAGTCCTTATAGCGCTGGAGTACCTGCTTTACCGAGTTCGCGACGCGATAATGTTCTTCGCCGACGATATCGGACGTGAGCGCCGCCGAGGACGACTCCAAGGGGTCGATGGCCGGGTAGATGCCGAGCGAGGCGAGCGCGCGAGAGAGCACAACCGTGCCGTCGAGGTGGGCGAAGGTCGTCGCCGGCGCCGGATCGGTGAGATCGTCGGCCGGCACGTACACTGCCTGTACCGATGTGATAGAGCCCTTCTTGGTCGACGTGATGCGCTCCTGAAGCTTGCCCATCTCTTCAGCAAGAGTCGGCTGATAGCCCACAGCGCTCGGCACGCGGCCAAGGAGCGAGGAGACTTCGGACCCCGCCTGGATGAAACGGAAAACGTTATCCATGAAGAAAAGCACGTCCTTGCCACCTTCATCGCGGAAATATTCTGCTTGAGTCAGCCCCGAGAGTGCGACGCGCGCCCGCGCGCCCGGCACTTCATTCATTTGACCAAAGACAAGCGCGGTCTTCGCGAGTACGCCCGATTCCTCCATTTCGTGATAGAGGTCGTTTCCTTCGCGCACGCGTTCGCCGACGCCGGCGAAGACGGAGTAGCCGCCGTGTTCGGTCGCGACGTTCCTGATGAGTTCCTGAATGAGTACGGTCTTCCCCACGCCCGCGCCGCCGAAAAGTCCAACCTTGCCACCCTTCAGGAACGGGATGATGAGGTCGATGGCCTTAATACCCGTCTCGAAGACTTCAGCCTTGGTCGTCTGTTCGTCGAAGGTAGGTGGTGCGCGATGAATGGGGAGACGCTTCACGTCTGCCGCGAGCGGTCCTTTCCCGTCAATCGGCTCGCCGAGTACGTTGAAAAGCCGGCCGAGTGTGGCTTCGCCCACCGGCACCGAAATAGCGCTGCCGGTCGCGCGCACCTCTTCGCCGCGCGCGAGCCCCGCGGTCTCATTCATGGAAATAGCGCGCACGCGGTCGAGCCCGAGATGCGAGGCGACTTCAAGTGTGAGGCGGCCGTGCGTGGCATTTTTCTCGATGATGAGCGCATCGCTAATCGCGGGTCGCGACTCCTTGAAGTACACATCTACAATCGGCCCGATGATCTCTGTGATTTTTCCGTTCATGTACTGGTGATTAAGTTGCTAATGCCTCGCGCCCGCTGATAATCTCAGAAACTTCGCGGGTGATGTTCGCTTGGCGGATCTTATTGAAAAGGCGCGTAAGATCATGCGTGACCTCCTTCGATTTATCACTCGCATTCTTCATCGCCACCATGCGTGCCGAATGTTCGGACGCCTTCGCCTCGAGCAGGAAATGATAGAGCGAGACGGCGACGAGGCGTGGCACAAGATAGTCCAGCACCTCTCTACCATCTGGCTCAATCGAGTACGCCGCCGGCGATTCAAGAGGGCGAATCTCGCTCCACTTGCCCTTCACCGGCACGATATCTTTAACGAGCTGCTCGACATCCTTGACAGCGAGCGGGAGCAAGTGGCGCACCGCCGGCACCTGCTCGAACGTCGATTTGAAATTGCTATACGCGACGAGGACTTCGTCGTAGACCTCCTGTATGAATTCGCGAGAGATCTCCGCGGCGAGTTCTTCCATGACCGAAAGTTCGACGGTGTCCTTCTTATTTTCGAAGGCGCGCGCGGCGCGATAGCCGCGGCGCGCGAAATATTCCTCGCCCTTCTTGCCGTAGGCATACACGGTGACATTTGCGACCGGATAGGCCCTGAGTGCCTGTTCTGCGGCCTTCAGAACGCTACTATTGAGCGCACCCGCGAGCCCCTTGTCGCTCGTGAGGACGACGAGGGCGACCTTCTCTGCCGGACGTAGCGCCGCGAGCGGGTGCCGCGCGACGTCCGTGCTGCCCGAGAGCCGCGCGAGTATCGAGAGCGCCGCGCGCGCATAGGGACGGCCGGCGAGCGCGGTAGCTTGCGTCTTGCGCATCTTCACCGCAGAAACCGCCTCCATTGCGCGCGTCACCTTATGAGTGCGCTCGGTCGCCTTTATCTTCGATTTAATGTCTTTGAGTGCCATGGATGCTACGCGACAGAGACGTGTCGGGTGACAAAAGCCTCAAGCTTCTGGCGAAGTGCCTTTTCGGTCTCCTCGCGGATCTCCTTCGATTCTTTAATCGCGGTGAGCACACTACCCGCTTCGCGCGAGAGGTAGTCCTGCAACTTCGCTTCCATAGCGCTCACATTTTCCGGCAGGAACGTATCGAGGTAGCCGTTGGTGGCGGCGAAGATGATTGCCGCTTCCATCTCGAAGGCGAGCGGCACACCGCGTCCCTGATTCAGTATCTCGGTCATGCGCCGACCCGCATCGATGCGCTTCTTCGTCTCGGCATCGAGGTCGGAGGAGAACTGCATGAACGCCTCCAGTTCGCGGAATTGCGCGAGCTCGAGTTTGATCTTCCCCGCGACTTTCTTCATTGCCTTCGTCTGCGCCGCGCTTCCCACGCGCGAGACTGAGATGCCGACATTAATAGCTGGGCGCTGGCCTTTGTTGAAGAGGTTCGCTTCCAAATAGATTTGACCGTCGGTAATAGAGATGACGTTTGTCGGAATGTAGGCGGAGACGTCGCCTTCCTGCGTCTCGATGATGGGGAGCGCGGTCAGAGAGCCCCCTCCCTTCTCTTTTGATAATTTCGCCGCACGTTCGAGAAGACGCGAATGCAGGTAGAAAATATCGCCCGGATACGCTTCCCTTCCTGGCGGACGGCGCAGGAGAAGCGACATCTGGCGATACGCGACCGCCTGTTTAGAAAGATCGTCATATACGACGAGTGCATCCTTGCCCTGTTCCATAAAATATTCGCCAATGCTTGCCCCAGCGAACGGCGCGAGAAACTGTAGCGCGGCAGGAGCGGACGCGGGCGCGGTCACGACGATGGTGTATTCCATCGCGCCGCGGTTCTCGAGCTCGGCGACGAGTTTCGCCGTCTTCGATTCCTTTTGGCCGATGGCGACGTAGATGCAGATTGGACGCGTCTTTGCCGGCTCGCTCTTCTGATTCAGGATGGTGTCGATGGCGATACTGGTCTTGCCGGTGCCGCGATCACCGATAATAAGCTCGCGCTGTCCGCGTCCAATCGGAATCATCGCGTCAACCGCCTTAATGCCCGTATGCAAGGGCGCGTTCACCGGCGCGCGGTCGATGACGCCGTACGCTTCGCGCTCGATGGGCCGCAGTTCCGTCGCCTGCACCGGGCCTTTGCCGTCAACTGGTTCGCCGAGCGGGTTCACGACGCGGCCGATGAGCGAATCGCCAATTGGAATTGAGAGGAGACGGCTGAGGCGGCGCACCAGCATGCCCTCATAGATCTTCGACGCGTCACCAAGAATGACCGCGCGCACGCCGTCCTCTTCAAGATTCAAAACGAGGCCGTAGATCGGCGCAGGGTCTTTAAGCGCGTCGGCGAGCGCGCGGTCGAAGGTCGGGTCGAAGAGCACCATCTCGGACATCACAGCCTTTGAAAGACCGTCGATCTCCGCGATGCCGTCGCCGGCCGCGCGAACGACGCCCGTCTCTTCCGAACCCGCTTCAGGGGCCCAGGCGGCAATCTCTTTCTCGATTCTCTCAATGATGCTTTGCATACCCTAGGAGGCTATCTGCTGATAAATGTGTAAAAGCGCGCGTTTCGCCGAACGGTCGATGAGCGTGCCGCCGGAGCGTGCGCGCCAACCGTGGATAAGAATCGGATTCACGTATGCGTGGCGCGCGATGATGCCGAACGCGGCGGGGGGGCCGGGCGGCCCCCCCCCATGCAGTTTTTTTTGGGCCCCGATAACCGGCCGCGGG
>VFSW01002809.1_pt1 | contig 26246 bp, 14 predicted proteins | sample 5358111 | NCBI WGS metagenome assembly VFSW01 (sample SAMN11554181, study PRJNA540505) | mine drainage metagenome | isolation source: sediment from site ElyBrook_90M | place: USA: Ely Copper Mine, Vershire, VT | collected 2017 | reverse complement strand
CCGGGTGACGAAAATCCCTTGGCGCGCGCAGCGGGGGGGGGCGAGGCGGCCGCCGGCGGAACAGGCGGAAGAGGCGCCGGAGGAGCGGGCGCAGGCGGCTGGGACGGTGCGCTGCGGACGGGAGCGCCCGGCACAAAGATGCGGGTAAACTCGCCAGGAGCGGGTTCCGGTGCGGGAGGCGCGGGGGCTTTGCCGGCGCCGCTGGGAGCCTGCGGCGGGGAGGATTCGCGAACCGGCGCGTTGGCCGGCGCCGATGATGCCAGCTTCTGGAACATCTGCGTGAATTCGCCGGGACCTGTTCCGGGCGCATCCTGCCGCGCAGGAGGCGCGACCGGCGGAGCAGGCTTTGCGATGTCAAAGAACGGATCCGGGGAGGCAGCCGGGGCCGATTCTTTTTGTCCTCCTTCGGCCTTCACCTCAAAGGCGCGCAGAAACATGCCGGTCGCGCTGAGAGGATCCGCTTGTTCCGGCGTCTCCGGTCCTGAATTCGAATCATTTTTAGTCATAGGAGGGCGGTCCCCTTCCGCCGCGGGCTGGGCTCAATGCGAAGATTACACGCGTGTCGAGGCTGCGTAAAGGGTCTACCTGTACCGCGACCGCCTGTCTGAGCGTGGTGAATCGACTCATCTGCGCATAGTCACGCGTGATTCAAGTGATAGTTGAGAAACGAACGGCTTCGTTACACCACCTTTGATCAACGCATAACTTTGCCCTCGACGATAGAAGCTTGAGGTATGCTCTTAGTGATTTAGAGACCAGCCATTTCCCGTTGCCTGCCCCTGAAGGGGCGCTTCTGGCCTCTTGACGGAACAACTGGGATACTCCGCACTTCTTCCGGAGACGAACGAATGTCCGATTTGCCGCAGCGTACGCACAGCCTCGCGTCCTGTTATGAGAACGCGTTTACGATCATCCTTCGACTTTCCGCACTCCAGCGGCAGTCAGCGGCCAACTCGGCGGACTTTCGCACCAGCATCCGCGCGGCTCTAAGGGCGGCGATGGAGCAGGCGAAAGCCCTGGGGTATGCCAGCGAGGTGAATCAGTTCGCCTTTTTTGCCGTGGTCGCTCTGCTCGACGAGAGCGTACTCAAGCTGCAGCATCCGGCGTTTGCCGACTGGGCACAGAGGCCGCTGCAGGAAGAGATGTTCGGACACAATCGCGCCGGCGAAGTGTTCTTTGACCACCTGCGCACGCTGCTTGCCCGGCAGGACTCGCAGGAGACCGCCGATGTGCTTGAAATCTTTTGCCTCTGCATGCTGCTCGGCTTCAAGGGCAAATACGCGCTCAGCGCGAGTAGTTATGTCTCTGGCGGCGTGCAGACCGGCACGTGGGGATCTTCGCGCTCCGGCGGCGAGATCCATACGCTGATCAGGCAGTGCCGCGAAAAGATCGACCGGATTCGCGGGCAGATGGCCTTCCTGCCGGACGCGCCGGCACCGCAGGTGAAACAGATCGCTACGGTCGATCCGTGGAGCCGCGGCCTGGGCATCGCCGCCATCATTCTCTTCGTCATTTTACTGCTGTCGTTTGCCGGTTTCTGGTTTGCGCTGAGTTCCGGGGCTTCGCAACTCGGTTAGCCGTTCGCATCTCTGGGGGATCGCTTGCTCGCCTACCTGCTCGGTGTTGTCGTCATTATGGTTGCCGCCCGGCTGGCCTTTGGCATCGCTGCCCTGCTGGATCTTGGGGGCGTGCCGTATCTCATCTTCGTCGTTCTCATCCTGCTGATTGGCCTCGCGGCCGCGATCACCATCATCGTGCTGCACCACCGTGCGAAGAAAAAGAAGGCTCTGGAAGGCGAGACCGCCGACCAGGCGGCTACCGCAGAACTTGATCTTCTGCTGAACGACGCCAACCGCAAGCTGCGGACGTCGCAGCAGGGCGCCAAGGCCCTGGATGCGATGCCGTTGATTTACATCCTCGGTGAAGCGGGCGCGGCCAAGACAACGACGGTGCTTCGTTCCGGGCTTGACCCGGAACTGATGGCCGGCACCGCATCGCACGAAGGCGAGCAGGTTCCCACGCAGACGCTGAACCTCTGGTTCACAAAAGCGGCTGCTCTGCTTGAGGTGGGCGTCGTGGTGCGGCAGAGCAATGCGCTGCTGGGACGGCTGGTGCATCGTACCCGCGCCAAGGCGTATCGCTCGGCGTTCGGCACGGGGGCCGCACCGCGGGCGGTCATCGTGTGCCTCAGCATGGATCAGCTCATGGCGGTGGATGGGGGCGAATCGGTGATGGCCGCGGCGCGCTCCACAGGCGGACAGGTGCGGGAGATCAGCCGCATCCTCGGCATGCCGGTCCCGGTCTACGTGTTCATCACAAAGCTCGATCGGGTGCCGCATTTCGCGGAGTACGTGCGAAATCTTTCAGACGCGGAGGTGCGGCAGATACTGGGCGTGCCGCTGCCCCGCAGCGAGGCTTCCGCAGGAACTTATGCCGACCAGGCATCGCGCACACTGGCCGGAGTGATTGATGCGCTGGTCTTCAAGCTCGGCGAGTTTCGCGTGGAGATGCTGGATCGCGAAACCGAGCCGCAGAACACTTCCGGCGTCTACGAGTTCCCTCGCGAGTTTGGCAAGCTGCGCAAGAATCTGAACCAGTACCTGGTGGAGTTGTGCAAGCCGAGCCAGTTGAGCGCCAACCCCTACCTGCGCGGCTTCTATTTCACGGGAATTCGTGCCCGCATTATTGAGCGCATGGCCGCCGCGTCCCCGGCAGCGGCAGAGAGGCCGGTTTCGCCGGACGCCGGAGCGACGCAATATATCAACCTGTCGATGGGACGGGCAGGGGCCGCGCCTCAGCCTGCCGCGCCAGTTATGTCGTCGGCACGGGTGCCGCAATGGACGTTTCTTCCGCGGCTTCTTCCCGAGGTCGTTCTCGGCGACAAGAGTGCGCTTTCCGCGACGCGCCAGAGTGCTCCGGCAAAGCTGTTCCGCCGCATCCTCTTCGGGACACTGGCGTTTCTGTTTGCGCTCTACATCGTTTTTCTGGTCGTCTCTTATGTGAAGAACGCCGCGCTCGAGCACCGCATTGCCAACGCTGCGCGCGCGCTGCCGGTACTGAGCCCCAACGCCAGTTCCTCGCCGGGACTAAGCGACCTGCGCGCGCTGGACGATCTGCGCCTGACGATTTTGCAGCTAGCCGACTATCGCCAGAACGGCGCGCCACTGAGCTACCGCTGGGGTTTGTATAACGGCGATCAACTGGAATCGCGTGCCAGGCGCATCTATTTCGACCGCTTCCGTCCGTCGTTCCTCAACCCCACCCAGGCAAACTTTGTCGCCTATCTGCGCTCGCTGCCTGACGCGCCGCTGGCCAGCACCGACTCAGCGTCGTATTTGAATACCTACAATCCGCTGAAGGCTTACCTGATCACGACCAACCATCCGGAGAAAAGCCAGACGAAGTTCCTGACACCGGTATTCCTGCAGTATTGGATCGGCAGTCGCCAGGTGGACCCGGATCAGCAGCAACTGGCACAGAAGCAGATCGATTTCTATGGCGATGAATTGCTCCGTCAGCCGCCGTATGCGATTCAGCCGGAATCACTGCTGGTGACGCACACGCAGGTTTACCTGTCCAAGTTCCTTGCCGAGACGCGCATCTACCAGAACATGCTGACGGACGCGGACAAGGCCAGCCTGCCCGTGGATTTCAACAAGCAGTATCCCGATGCGGTGAAGATTGTCTCCGATGGCCACGTGGTCCGCGGCGCTTACACAAAGACCGGCTTCGGCTTTATGCAAGATGCGCTGCAGCATCCCGAGAAGTATGCGCAGGGCGAAACATGGGTGCTGGGAAACCAGGCGGGACCGGGGCTGAATACATCCAGTATCGGCCAGGATCTGGCCGTGCAGTATCGGGCAGACTTCCTGAAGGAATGGCACACGTTCCTGCTCAGCGCGCGCATTGCCGGTTGCGGCGGCGCGAAGGACGCTCCCAAGCAGCTGGCGGCGCTTTCAGGACCCGCGTCGCCGATTCTTGAGCTGTTCTTCGTGGTCTCGCACAACACCGCGGTAAGCGATCCGCAGATCAAGTCAGTCTTTCAGCCGGCGCAGGCTCTGGTCGATCCCAATGCGACGGATCGGCTGATCGGCGCCGGCAACAAGGACTACATCACGGCACTGGCCAATCTTGGCGGGGCGCTGGACCTGGCATCGCAGAATCCCGCGGCGGCAACCGATCCGATGGCTTTCGCCCCGGTATCCCAGCAGGTTGTGCAAGCGAACGGAGTCGTATCTCAGACGTCGCAGGCTTTCAATATCGACAAGGACACGCACACAGAGAAGATTGTCACCGATCTGTTGAAGACTCCCATCGACTGCGTGGGCAGGCTGGCTCCCACTCCCGGAGCCCCGGCGAACGGCGGCGGCGCCAAGATCTGCGGCGCTATTTCGCCCTTGCTCGGCAAATTTCCATTCTCCCCGAATTCAACCGTGCCCGCCAGCCTGGCGGAGGTGGATGGCGTCTTCGCGCCGGATACCGGGGCTCTGTGGGCAAACTACAACACAGCGCTGAAGCCGGTCCTGATCCAGATGGGTGCGAATTATGGTGCGGCACCCACGGCGCCCGGGCCGATCAACCCGAAGTTCCTGGCTTATTTCAACCATGCCGCCCACATCAGTTCGGCTCTTTACGCTCCCGGCCAGAAGTCCGCATCGCTTACGTTCAGCCTGCGCTTCATTCCCGGCAACGGTGTCAGCAGTGCCACCCTGGTGGTGGATGGCCAACGCATTCCCGCCGGCGGCATGTCACAGCAGTTCACGTGGAATGGTCCGGCAGCGCAGCAAGCCTCGCTCATCTACGACAACGAAGATTTGCGGGCCGGCGCGGGATTCTCGGGGCTGAACTGTGCGATGCCGGTGGTGCTTAAATAGCCGGGGAAACGGACTCGGCTTCCTCCGCTGTAGCGGCCGGGGGGGCCGCGACGGCCCGCAGCAGGATGCAGGTGATGTTGTCGGCGCCGCCGCGCTGCTTGGCGTGATCGATCAGGGACTGGCAGACCGCGGTGAGGTCTGCGCCGTCGCCGGCGGCGGATGCTATCTCCTCCGGCTGTGCATAGCGGGTGAGCCCGTCAGAGGCCAGCAGGAGCATGTCGTCAGCCTGAAGGCGCGCGGCGAACAGGTCCGGCTCCACGGTATCGGCAACACCGATGGCGCGGGTGATGACGGATTGCAGGTTAGAAGCGGCGGCCATCTCCGGCGTCATGTGGCCGCTGCGAACCTCCTCGTCGAGGAGGGAGTGGTCCAGCGTAATCTGCGCGCAGGTCCCGTTGCGAAGAAGATAAGCGCGGCTATCGCCCACGTTACCGATGACGGCGCGGTCGCCATCGAGACAGACACAGACGAGAGTGGTTCCCATGGTGTGCAGTTCAGGGTTTTCGGCTCCTGCCGAGCGCACTGCATGGTTCGCCTGGAGGATGGCCGCCATCAGCCTTTGTTCAACCGGCAGGAATTGGCCGTCTTCAGAGAAGAGACTACTCGATGCGCCGAACGTATCGATCAACGTGCGCACCGCCATGCCGCTGGCAACTTCGCCAGCCGCGCTGCCGCCCATGCCGTCGCAGACCACGTAGATCTGCTGTTCGGCGTCATAGCCGAAACTGTCTTCGTTATTCGTGCGCCGGCAGCCTATGTCAGTGACAGCCGCAAAATTATAAGAAAGCGTCGATGCCTGGTTCATTTGAAAGCTGCCTCATCCAGGTGGACTCAAACCAGTTTAAAGATAGAAAAGCCGGCGTGTGCGTTTTTGGTGTCCAGCTTCCGGTGCCGTGTTCCGGAGCCACGCTGCGGCGCAGATCGCAGGGACAAAGATACTAGGGAACCTCGACGGTCTCCTCGCCGGCGTTGGTGAATTGGATGACCCCTGCCCACATGCAGTTGAGTGTTGAGACATTATCCAGGGTTGGAAAGTTTCCCAGCAGAACGGTCGGTGCTCCTGGCACCCATGGTGCCGGCGTGGCGGGGATGCAGGGCATGGGGGTGAGGACACCAAGCGCCGCGGCGGTTGCCGCAGCCACCATCGGGTTGGCCATGGACTGGCACATGCCGAAGGGCATGATGTTGACCATGGGGATGTGGTCCATGATATTGGCGTCCGGCATTTCGTTCGTCAACACCCGGTTGGTGGGAAGCACGACCAGTGAACTCGGCGCCATGCCGAAGGAGCATTGCATCAAGGCTCCCATGCAAACCTGTTGCGGCATAACTCCCTACCTCCTGCTTTGCCTAACGGGTACGCCCGCTATTGTTGCCTGAATGCTCGCCATCGGGCAAGCTACATTGCGCGGCAGCGTGTGCCGGGTGCGCGGTTGGGCACCGAAACGCCCGCCATGCTCAACTCCGCACCCGTCCGCTGAATCCTTTTTTGGTCAACTTGGTGGTCTGGCTGTTCCAGGTGACTCGTGCCTGAGCGCTGGCAAGGGCGGCGACTGCGTCTGTCTTTTGAATCAGCTCTTCCACGGCTGCCTTGTCGTTTTTGCGGAGAAGCCCCTCTGCGCGGCGGGTGGCGGCGGCCAGAAGCTGGTCGGCGATGGCGCGTTCGCGAGAACGGAACGCCAGCGCAACGGTTGCCGTGCCTGACTCATCAGCCGATGCCGCGGCGACGCGCTGCATCAGCGCATGGCCGGCCGGCAAATCGATATCGAGCAAACCGTAGGCTCGTCCCGCCATTCTGAACAGGGCGAACTGCCGCTCGTCTTCGAGGGCGGCGATGGCCGTCTGGACGCGCGCGGCGCGCAACACGTCGGGGGGCAGAACCTTGAGCATTTGAATCGCATCTTCGGTCTTGCCGGCTCCTGCCAACCGGCCGGCGGATGCCAGGGCGGCCTCCACCTTGCGTATGAGTTCCTGGCGCGCGCTCGTCGCCTGTTGGAGCAGGAGGCGAAGCGCGGGATCATCCAGCTGCTGCAGCGCCTGTTCCATAAAAGCGCCGGCCTGGTCAAACGCGCCTTCATTCACAAGCGTGTGCGCGGTCTCAAGGTTGCGCTGCTGCAATTGTTGACGACTCTGCTCCTCCGCCTCGGTGCGGGCAAACTCCAGCAGGCCGGCAACCTCCTTGTTGGCCAGTTGTTCTGCTTCGCAGGCTTCGAGAATGCTAACGGCGTCAGAATATTGTGCCTTCCTGAGTGCTTCGCGGGCGCGCAGCAGGAACTCGGCACGCCGTTCTTCCACGCTCTGCTGCTGAATGCGCTGGCCGAGCATCGTCTCCAGCGACATGAGGCGTTCTTCGTTGGGCAGCCGCTGCCGCGCTTTGCGCACGACATCCAGGGCTTCGCGCGGGCGGAGATCACGGCACAACTGAAAGGTGTCTTCCACCAGGCGGCGGTTTTCCAACTCCTTGAGTCGGCGATCGACCTGAGCACTCAGCTTGAAGAGGGCTGACTCGGCGGGCATCACCGACATCGCATCCTGAATAGCCCCGGCACAACTTTGAAACTGATCGAGAGTGGTAGCCAGCGAGACCTGCTCTTCAAGCCTGGCGATCTGCTCCTGCCTGCGCACCTGCTCCAGGCCAGCGTTGGCGTCGGCCAACAGGAGCTGGACCTCAGGCTCGGCAGGATCGAGTTCTTCCACCTTGCGCAGGAGAGTGAGGGCTTTGTCGAAGCTGCGGGACTGCAACTGGCGGCGCACGGAATCGAGGAGGGTCTTCGCTTCCGCCTTCTTCTGCGCCTGTTCGGCCTCGGCCGCGAGGAAGTTGCACAGCCCGATGATCTTGGAGTTGGTCCTGTCGACTCTCAGCGCTTCCTGGGCCGAAGCAATCGCGGCTTTGAAATCTCCCTTGCGCCGCGCGGCGTCTGCCTGGCGCAGGAACTCGTCGATCTGCTCCTGCTTTCTTTTGTCGATAACGGCGCGTTCCCGCAACGCCAGCAAGTCTTCATTGCCAGGGTCGAGTTCGAGCCCCTCCTTGAGGAGTGAGAGGCACTGATCGAACTCTCTGCGGTCGAGGGCCTCCAACGCCTGCTGGTGGGCCTGCTGAAGGCGCTCTTCGCGTTGCCGCTGGAGCAACTGCCGCTGAATCTCGGAGAGAAGTTCGCGCGCCTCAGAGTGCTTGGAGTTGACTTTGAGAACCTGCTGCACCACCACGCGCGCCCGGGTAAGTTCCTGGGACTCGACCAGTCGCCGCGCTTCGGGTAACAGCTCAAATACCTGTTCCCTGCGCATCTCCTCGATTAAAGAGTTCAGGTCCGCTGCCATCTCTTCGGCGGTCTGATAGCGGTGGTCGGCATCTTTTGCCAGGGCGCGGTCGACGATCGCCTCAAGGCCGGCGGGAAGGTTGGGGCACAGGCTCGACAGTGGAGGATGCGGCTCATTCATGATCTTTTGCATGAGCACGTAGTCTTCGCCGCTGAACGGAAGCTGTCCGGTCACGAGCTGATGGAGAACGACGCCAACCGAGAAGATGTCGGAGCGACCGTCGACGAACTTGTCCTTGAGCCGCTCGGGAGCCATGTAGGGAATGGTTCCAATGATGTGGCCGGCGCGCGTCAGGCTCAGTTCCTGGCTGCGCTTCTCGAGGCGTGCGATGCCAAAATCGAGCAGCTTTGCCTTTCCATCGGGCTGCACAAAGATGTTGGCGGGCTTTACGTCGCGATGGATCACGTTATTCGCATGCGCGTAGCCGAGCGCAGAGCAAACTTCTTCAGTGATCCGCAACCGGTCGATCATCGACAATGGGGTTTCGCTGCGGATCACCTTGTCGAGGGGATCCCCTTCGACGCGCTCCATGACGATGTAGGGTATCCCGTTATCTTCACCAAGGTCATAGACGGTGACAATATGCGGATGCTTGAGGCGGCCCGTCTTGCGGCCCTCTTCGTAAAAGCGCGTAAGCATCTCGGAGTCGCCCGACACGCCCTGCGTGAGGGTCTTGATCGCAACCTCGCGGCCAAGATGCTTGTCGATGGCGCGGTAGACCACGCCCATTCCGCCGCGGCCCAGCACCTCAATGACATCGTATTTGCCGATACGCGTAACTTCTCGGCCTTTCTCGTCCTTCGCCGGTTCCACGCTCCGCCTCGCCTCTTGCTGAAATCGCCAGCCCTGCCTGAAGTACCTGCCTGCAGCCTCAAATCAAACCAGACCAGCATTATCGGGCATGCCCGATGCACGTTCCTAAATCTATGCTGCTGATTAGATCGAAAACGTATCAACACCAACGAAAAGGCCGGGGCAGCGCAACTGCCCCGGCCACGACTCGAACTCAATGCGCGGGTTGCGCCATCCCCTGCTCCAGCGCCGGAGACGGCCGCGGGGTGTCGCGTATCTCACCGGGGAATGTCAGGAAGTTGAACTGTTCTTTCAGGAACTTCTCGGCATGTTCGCGCTCGGTTACTTGATCGGGCGTCGCCACGTTAAGGTAGCGCATGTAGGCTTCACCGGCATCATCGGGATAGCCGTCTGCCTCTCTCTTCTGCGCGTCCTCGTAGATTTTGTGGGGAAGCTCCACGACCTTCTCCTGCACCTTTTTGATGAGGTCGGTGCGGGCCAGGTTTTCGAGTTCATTCTGGAGTTCTGACTTGTCGGGAATTGTGCCCTCAGCTTTGATACGATCCACGTCATTGGGCATCACGTCGCTGAGCACCACAAATTGCTTGCGCTCTTCTTTGGGAACCTGAACCGGTTCACCCTTCTGACCACTGATCGAGTCATCGATGCGGAACTGCAGAACGATGCGATTGAGCACGTTGTACGTGGTCTTCTTGTAGCTGTAGGGCCGGATGATGTCCTCGGTACGGCTCTTGGCGGTCGCATCGAGTTGAACCCGCGCGTCATCCACTTTTTTCTGGGCCGCGGCAACATCGCGGCTGGCCTCCTGGATAGCCTTCTTGTTGCCCTTGGCCTCAGCACCCTGCAAGGCCGCCTGCGCGGTGTGCAGCTCGTTCATGCCGGAGTCATAGAGGCGGTTCAGCTTGTTCCACTCTTCGCTGGGAATCTCGTGCACGCCAGCGACGTATTTTGAATCGATCGATTCGACCGTCGGCGGCGCGGAGATGTTGTGCTCCAGCACGTCGCCCGCAATCTGAACGTCGGGGTCCACGTCCTGATGAATGGCGTCGGTGGAGCGAATCACCTTGACCGGCATTCCCGAGGTATCCAGTCCCGCGGCGATGGCGCTCTCCATCTGGTTGGCAAATCCTTCACTCTGACGCTGCGACGTCTGGTCGCGGAACTGGATGCGAATGGAAAGACGGGAATGCATGCCGTGCGCCATTTCAGCCAGCTTCATCTGGTCGCGCACAGCCTCAAGGTTGGCCGCCTTATAAGATTCGGCTTCCTTCAGATAGGCCCAACCCAATTCCGTTCCCGAACCCAGCGGCTTTGCCAGGCTGTGCTTGGCGCGATCGAGGAACCACGTGCTCAGTTCGTCGCCGAGGTTCTGCAGGCGGAGTTGGTAAGACTGCTTGTCAGTGTCGCTGGCGCTTAGTTCGACGGCCCGTTCAAGGTAGGTGTACGCGCTCTCGACCGCCTTCTCGTCGCCGATGCCCTGAATGGTCGGATAAGCCTTTGCGATGTCCTTGGCGCGCTGCGAAGCGGCCGTTACATAATCTGGCTCGAGGCGCGTGATGTCGTCTTTCACGAGTGCCTTCTGCGGCTCAGTGAGGCTGGTGAGCACTTCATAGGCGGGAATCATGTCGTGCTGAAGCTCGAAAGTCTTGCTTTTTTCGAGGGCCGCCTTGGCCGCCGTCTCGTTCTGGGCGCTCTCATATTCCTTCTGGGCGGCCTTCAACGAATCGCGCGCCTCGCCTGTGTCTTTGGCCTTCAGCGCATTTTCGTATGCGTCGATGGCGTTCTTCCAGTCCTTGGTGGCATCGAGCTGCTGGGCCTGCTCGAAGTAGGCCGAGTAGGCGCTATCGATAATGTGCGTGATGCGCGGCTCCTCGGCGGCAAAAGCGCGATAGGGTTTCACGTCGGTCAGCGCAACATCCCAGTTCTTGACCTGCACCGCGGATTCCGCTGTCTTCAGGGCCGCCTCGAACTTTTCGTCGGCCTGCTGCACGTCATTCCTAAGTTTGCCCAGCGGCGGGAACGCTGCATCGATGCCGGATATCGCGTCGATGAGGCTCCTGGCATTCTGCAAATGAACATACCCTGCTGAGCCCGAGGTTAGCGCGGAGTTGTAGGCTTCAAGTTCCGCATTGCCTTTATCCACCAGCGCTGCGAGACTGGTTTGAATTTCGCCGGCCAGCTTTACTTCGCCGGCGGAGTTTGGCAGCACTTGATGCGCCGAAAGGGCGGCAGCGCGGGCCGCTTTAAGATCGGCGTAGGAAGGGGAGGCACTTGCTGCCGTTTTCTCGTAGGCACTCAGCGCTTTCTCGCCGGAATCGACATAAAGCGAAGCCAGGGTTTTGCGCGCGGTGTCAGTATGGGAAGCCGCTGGATACTTAGCCAGGTAGTTCTGCCAGGCGGGCTGGCTTCCGACCCGTTCCGCGAGCAGATATTCAGCCAGCTCGATGTCGGAAGCCGGCACAATCACCAGCTTCACACCCTTCTTGAGGGGCTGCGGGCCGGCTGAGGAGTCACTGCCGGGAGCGATCGCGCGCCCACGCAGATCAGCCAGGTCCGCCATCGCCGCCGGCGTGAACGAGGCGTTGTGCTCAAACTTCATATTCTCAGGAACGACGCAGCCCGGAGCACCTCCCGTGACCGCATAGCGCAACACGCCATCGCCACCGCGCTCGAGCGTACCCCCGTTGCCCAGAGCCAGTTTGGGCAGCTTGCCGTACTCGGATTTGTCGATGGGCGTACCCTGATTTGCGCCGCAGCTGCGCAATTCGATCTTGCCGTTGATCAGCACGTCCGCCAACTGTATGTAGGCCGCGCCTGAAGCGCCGTCATACAGCTCAATCGCGCTGACAGATGGCTCCTTTGCCAAAGCCGATTGGGCCGACCAGCCCAGCCCCATGACCCCGAAAGCGATCAACCCCCGTAGAGATTTGCCCGAGCTCTTCCTCAGGTGCAACAAGTCTAGCGATCCCATGATTTCCCCTTAGACAAGAATGGACAGACCGTACCCCGCGGCCGCCCTAATAATTGTTTACTGACGAGAAGATATTACGAGGACCCAGCATGAAAACACCGCTGCCGGTGAGGGACGGCGACGGCAGAAAAGAACGGGATTTGCGGCCGTTCGTTCTGGCTGATAAACTACCACCTCCCCGGTTGAGGCGCAATTGTTTTCGCTCTCCGGCGTGCCGGAGCCGAAAGGGCGGCTCTTAAACGTCATGGCAGACTTACAACCAAGACGAGTGCCTGATGGGACACTCGCTACCGGCTCTGCGCTGGAAAAGGCGGGCCACGCTATGTCCGCGCATTTGGCCGACCAGCAGCCTGCCGGCCAAGGCGTTGTATCGCTTCGTCTTTGGACGGGTGGTTCAGGAACTGCCGAAAAGAGCGTTTGGAACACCGGGCTGACCGCTGCCTGTCTGACTCTTGACCTCATCTCCGCCTCGGGCGCGAGTCCGCAACCGACCGGCGACGACACCCTTACCGCAGAATTTCCGTCGATCATCAACGCGCTATTGGCGGCAAGGCGCCTGCAGTGGGCACTTGGCGGCCTGGCCGAAAAGGCGTCTGCGAGCGATATTTCGATAGCGTTGCTCGTATGCTCGGGCGAAGAGGCCATCAACTCGAGCGAGGCTGTCGCGACGGCGCTGGATAACGCTAAGCCGGGACGATTGCTGCTCAGCTCAGCCGTATTCAGAGCGGTGAACGGCCTTCCCGGCGTGCATTTGCAACCGTCCGATCAGGTTGGTTGGCAGGAGTTGTTGGATGGCCGGGTACGCGAGAGGTCCAACGACGCCGATGAGCAGGAGATGCAGAGACTGCTACGCGAGCAAGGCCGCGAAGATCCGTTTCCACCGGTAGTGGAAGCCCCGCCGGCAGCCCCCGCCTCGCAACCGATTTCTGCGTCACGCCCTGTGTCTGGGCGAATTGCTTCGGCATCGAAGCCGATCTCAGTGTCAAGGCCCACCTCGGGACTACGGCCGGTTGCGCCCACCCAAATGCCGGAGACACCCGTCGCGATGCAAGCCAGCGAAGGGGACGACCTGGTGAGCGCCCGGATCGACCGGGACCCATTAGAACCGGCGGGGAATCGAAAGTGGCTTATCCTGGGCGGCGCCGCAGCCGCGCTGATGCTGGTGGTGCTGCTCATTGTCTTTGGAACGTACCGTAAGCCCGGGGCCGCTGCGGCGCCGACACAATCGGCATCGCCCGCAACAACGTCGCCGGTGGCCGCCCCACTTGCCACTGCCCCGGCGAAGACCGATAACAAAGCGAAGCCTTCAGCGGGGACGACCATGGCCGCCAGCAAGAAGACGCCCAGAACCGAGGCAGTCGCGACGCCAGCCAAGCCCGTTGACGCGGGAGCATGCGACCTGACCGCCGCTGAGATTCCACGTTCACTGCAGCGCGCCGAGAATGACATGCACGCGGGGCGCCTCGATGAAGCGAAGGCGGCATTTCTGGGTGTGAGGGGATGTCCTGGCGCGCGCGAGCGGGCGGACGAGGGACTGCGGCAGATTCAACAGGCAGAGAGCCTGTCAACCGGCCGCTAGCAAGCTACGGCCGCCCCTGAGTTTCCCGCTTCAACGAGCCGGGCGCGACTCCCGTCCTGGAGAATCGACTTGGCCGGTCCGAGCAGCATCGCGCCACAACCCACGATTCAGGCTATGGGCTCAATCTGATGGGCTTCACTTCGCCGGCTCGAGTTGGGCGGCTTTGGCGCGTTCGATCGCCGCCTCCTGCGTGCGCCCCTGCCGATCAAGTGCAATGGCAAGCTGAGTGTGCGGCTCTGCGAAGGTAGGGTCGGCGGTGATCGATTCCTGGTACCGCGAAACGGCATCGGCGATCTGACCGCGCAAGAGCAACTGATTTCCCGCGTTAAGCGCAAAGTTGGCTCGCTGCCGACTTACCGCCGCTCGATTCAGGTCAGCGGCCTGCCGGCGGTATTCCGCCGCGCGACTGCGCAGTTCTTTCATCTGGCTCTTAAGCTCGTCGGCTTTGGGATGATCGCCCGCCGCATCGGCCGCTTCGGCCTGGGTGCTCAGGTTTGCTGCTTGTTCAGCTAGAACACCGGCTAATGTCACCAGGGGGCCAGGCTGGTCCGGCAATAGCGGAATGGCTTTCTGCAGGGCTTCGGCGGCTTCATCGAGCCGTGAGTCCTGTTTCAACGTGCTGCCGAGGATTGCCCATGCATTCCCGTTCTCGGCTCGCAAGGCGACCGCCTTCTGCAATTCTCTTACCGCATCGTCGAGCTTCCCGACCTGCATGTAGGTGATGCCCAGCGTGTAAGGCGGATCCTCGAGCTTGGGGTCCATTTCGCCGGCCTTGGTGAGCTCCGCAATGGATTGATCGATACGGTCTTTGAACTTATACGCCAATCCCAGATCGTAGTGGAGCTGTGGATCGTCGGGATCAAGAGCCAAGGCCGCTTCAAAGTCTTGAATGGCTTCGTCAAAGGCCGAGAGTTGCACGTGCGCAACACCGCGGTCCTTGAGGATTGTTGCATCGTTTGGGCTCTCGGCGCGCGCTTTCTCAAAATCGACAAGAGACTACTTGGCATTCCCTTTGAGGGTTAAGGCGAGGACGAGATTGGCGAGAAGCCTGGGGTTGCGGGGTTCCGCGACGAGCGCCTTCCGGAACCAGGGAATCGCCTCCTGCTGACGTCCCAGCCGTTGCAGAGCCATGGCGAGATCGGTCGCTCCCGCGGGAAGGTCGGCGTTCAGCTTGAGCGCGCGCTCAAAGACCGGTTCCGCAGCCTCGTCCTGTCCTTCTGCTACCAGGGTGCGGGCAAATTCGAGCAATGCCAGCGGATCAACCGGCTCGAGCCTGGTGGCGGCTTCCAGTGTTTTGGCCGATCCTGCAAGATCTCCCCGCTGCCGCAGCAGAATACCGAGGTGAGTATATGCCGGCGAAAAGGAGGCGTCCGCGGCAATGGCATTATCAAACGCAGTATGGGCCTCTGCCCATCTGCCCAGTTGAGCATAGAGCGTCCCTATGTCATCTTCTATATCGGGACGCTGCCCGGCGAGTTGCTCTTCGCGCTTGAACTGTTCGAGGGCCAGTTCCGAATTGCCTGCCGCGGCCAGCGCCCGGGCGTAGCCGTCATAGACCGTCGCGTCGGGTTGGGATTGCCCCGGCCGTTCGGCCAGACGCAGTACAGCTTCAAAATGAGGGATGGCCTTCGCGGGTTCTCCTGATGCTGCATAAGCGAGGGCGAGGTTGTTTTCTATCCCGGCGTCGTTGGGTTGCAGTTTCGCGGCTGCCTCAAGCTGCGGTACTGCTTCCGCGGACCTTCCGAGTTCCAGAAGAACTGCGCCCAATGCCTCGCGGGCTTCAGGAATGGCCGGCTCCAGGCGAACCACTTCTGCGAACTGCTCCCGGGCTTGTTCAATCTGGCCCTGTTGATGAGCCGCGAGTCCGGCGCGAAAGGCCACGTCTGCCTTTTTTGCGGCATCCGCATTTTTAGCGGGGTCTACGGCTCTTGTCGTGCCTGCCTTGGGTGGCGTCTGGGCTGGGACGGCCGAGGCGGAGCCCTGCCACGATAGCGGGACTGCGATGGCACACCATAGGACCGATCGGCTCAGGATCATGCTTCATTTCCCCGATGGCTTCGGTTCGTTCTGGTGTTGCAGATCAACCACCATCTGAAACTCGCGATTGGCAGCCGCCACCTGCCCGGTCGCCTTGTAAGCCTGGCCAAGCAGGTTGTGCGTAATGTAGTTTGACGGGTCCATTTTAACCGCATGGTCGAGGTAATGCAGGGCCTGGATCGGTTGCTTGAGTTTGAGGAAAGTCTGCCCCAGCAAAATGTAAGGACCAGTCGCACTCGGTTCGAGCAGTACGGCGCGGTTCAAAGCCTGTTGGGCGTCGCTGTACTGTCCGCTTCTCAGATAAGCGTCGCCGAGCCGGTCGTAGAGATCTCCATTGAGGGGATTGATTTTGCGCTCGGCCTCCAGTTCCCTGACCGCGGTAGCTACATCTCCGGAGGCCAAGGCAGCCTCTCCCAATAGTTCGTGAGCCAGCGGCAGCGCCGGGTTGATTTCGAGAGCCTTTGCCGCCTCCACAGTTGCCTGCTTGAGCAATTCACGGCGCAGAAACAGCCGCCCCGCGAGCAGATGCGCCTCGGCTGAATCAACGTCGAAACCATATTGGCGCGCAAAGGCCCGGCGCGAGTCATCGTAGCGGCCCACGTCTGCATAGCAGAGACCGAGAACGTATTCGGGGTCGATGTTAGCCCGTTCCACCGCGGCGTGAGCCTTCTCGAGAATGGGGATCGCTTCTGGAGACCGGCCCAGCCGAAACAGGCTTACACCATGCATTTCGGCCGATTCGTGATCGTTCGGGTCCTGCGTCTCAGCCTTGATGAAGGCCTCAATCGCCTGTTGGAATTGATTCTTCTGATAAAGGATTATGCCCCGCAGCCGCTCCACTCCTGCCGGCTCTGGATTTTGCATGGCAAGTCGTTCGAGTTGCGTCATGGCCTGATCCAGACGGCCCCGTGCGGCCAGATCTTGCGCCGTTTCGAAGGAGGCTGGGATGGGAGCGTCGCCGGTTGCCGGAGTGACGGTCTGGGCCGTCTGGCACACACCTGAAAGAGGAAAAAACAAGATGATGGCCGCTATCTTGGCAAAGCGAAACATATGGAGGTCCTGCTTTGCAGTGTAGTGCGTAGGAGATGGCTCTTTCCAGTGTCGCAAGATACACCGCGCTGGCCGGCGGGAGATGATCTATGAGAAAAAGGGGAGCCTCCCGCGTTTTCACGATCAGAATACCCTGGTCCCCCGGTGCGAAAGTGGTCGTTCTCGAACGACAACTTTGCACCGAGGATCCCGGAATCATTCCGATCGAAGAACCGCTGGAAGCTCCCCTTAGATTTGTAGAGGCCCCCTTCGCAAATTAGAATTGGACGCGAAGAGAGAACTCAAGTTGACGTGGACCACAGGTTCCGCCGACGCCGACGCAACCGGCAGCTTCACCATTGATAGTGCCCGCCGGATCGCCGGCTTTCGCACTTGTACTGCCAAACACATCGCCGTTGGGATTGCCTGGATTGATGTGGTTGAAGGCATTGAATGCATCCATGCGGAACGAAGTTACGACGTTCTCATGAATAGTGAAGGCCTTGGTGAGGGCCATGTCACCGGTGGCGAAGGTGGGACCACGGTAGGTGTTGAGTCCGGCGTTGCCGATCTTATCCAGACCGGGGAACGAGAACACGCCGCCTGAACGGGGTTGTGACGTGAAGTAGTGCCGTTCCTTAGTTGCTGGATCGAATGAAGTGAGGTTGCTCTTCATGTGACCGTTGGCGTTCGGAATGCAAGGTGCTGAAGAAGGTCCAACGTTGTGTCCGCAGTCTTCGCCGGGGGCAAATTGGTCATAGCCAACGGAGAATGGAAGTCCACCGGACCAGTTGGCTGTAAAGCTGACCTGGTATCCGCCAATCAGCAGATCGGTGGCGCGGTTGACGTTCGGTGCAAATTGCTTACCTTTGCCGAACGGCAGGTCGTAGCTACCGTAGACGACGACTTGTTGATCGCGGACGTTGCTATCCCGCATGTGGGTAACGTTGTGATCCCAGGTATAGTAGCCCGATTGCTCGTCGAAGGCACTCGCCCACTGGTAGTTGCCGGTCACCGCCAGGCCCTTGGAGAACTGCTTGGCCAAGGTGACCTGCAAGGCGTCGAACTCAGTGTTCTGATCGTCGCCGTAGTACGAAATGTTACTTCCCCAGCCGCACATGCCCGATTGCAGGCTGGTGTCACCGCCATTAGCCGCTTGCAGGCCAGAGAGGCTGATGTAGTTGGGGTCGGAGCAGGAAGGCAGCTTCCCGCCGTAGTAGCGCTTTAGCAAGTTGCCGTTGTTGGTTCCGCCGTCCGCTGCAATCCCTGACTTCACATTGCCATCGGCGTGCAGGGTCTGGCCGTTAACGCTGTACTGACCGGGCAGGAAGAGCGCGGCTTCGTTGGGGTTGGTGTTGTTGCTGTCGCCGTCACCGAGAGTATGGGTGCCTTTGTTGCCCACGTAGGCGATGGTCAGTGACAGGGTCGGTGTCAGCGACCGCTGCAGACTGAGGTTCCAGGCATCGATCGTCGGGAAGTGGAGTGGGTTGGGACGCGCCTTGGGAGCGGTGTTATAGGCCTGCGCAGGGAGCAGGCCATTCGACGGAACCTTGGGGAATACGAAAGCCGGGGGTCCCTGAGACAAATTGAAGACAGCGCCTGTGGCCGTGGAAGACTGCAGGCTCTGATCAGCCAGGACTGGGAGGTTCTGGGTGACAACGTGGCCGAAGATCGATCCGAAGACTCCGGTATCGAAGCTGCGACCATAGCCGGCGCGGATGACGGTCTTTTCGTCAGGCTGGTAGGCCACGCCAATGCGCGGGTCGAACCCCTTCCCCTTGCTGATGTCCCATCCCATATTGGAGGGGATTCCGCCGATGCCGGCCACGTGCATATAGCCGTCGGAGAGGTTCATGAGCGAGCCATTTCCCGCCGCATTCACCTTTTCAGGGAAGTACAACTCATAGCGCAGGCCCAGGTTCAGGGTCAGGTTATGAGAGACGCGCCAGGTATCCTGCGCGTAGAAGAAGGTGCGCTTCTGGAACTCTTTGGCATTTGTCGAGGTAGAGACGTAGCGGCCAAACGCCTGGCTATTGGTGCCGTTACCCACTTCGCCGAGCACAAAAGTCGCCCAGCCAAGTCCGTAGGAGCTGCCGCCGAGTGCGGTGGGCTGGTTGCCGAAATTCATCAGGCCGGCACGGTCGGTGTCGGAGGGAACACGCAGATTGCGTCCGTAGCGAAGGTCGGTGCCAATCTTGACCGAATGGTTACCCCAGATCCTGGTCCAGTTGTTCACGATTTGGAACTGGTCTTCGCGTTCAGTAAGCGGGCAATTGCAGCGGTTGATTCCCAGGCCGCCGCCGATGTATGAGGTTCCCTGACCCGATGTCACTTCAAACCCGGGTGCGCCGGAGGTGAAATAACTACCGGTGTTAATTCCCGGAATGCCGAGCACTGTGCCGGCAAAGGTGGTGCCGGCATCGTACTTGGAATCGATGACGTTGTAGCGATAGTAGCCGAGGCGGAAGTCGGTCAGCAGCTTGGGGCTGATGGCGATGTCCATGCCGGAAGCAAGGCTGTCGTTTGCGCCGGTCGATGTGCCGCCGTAGTTGCTGATACCGAAGCCGGGGCCACCTGCATCACCGAACATCACTTTACCCGAGAGAGTATCGGTAAAGCGCGAGAAGCGCGCAAATGCGTGCATCTTCTCGTTCAGGGTGTCGTCGCCGCGGACCGTCCATTGATTGCTGTTAAATAGTCCTGGGCCGCTCTCGGAAAAGTTCGTGGGGGAGTTCGCGTTGCCGGAGTTGGGCGCGTACGGCTGAAGCAGTTTCAACAATGCCAGCGCCTGTGGAGAAAGCAGCGAGTTGGGAATGATGTTGTTTCTGAAGGAGGCATTGGTCGCGGCAGATTGATCGGCGGTATTGTTGTAGATCAACTGGCCGGCAACCGCTCCCGTGGCTGGGTCTGACGTGGTTGGCGCCATCAGCGCGGCGTATTCACTGAAATCGCAGCCGCTGCCTGACAGACATGAGTTGATCAGATTCTGCGTGGGAACAATGTTTGAGGCTGAGGTACCGACCTTTTGCCGCTGGGCTTCGTAGTTTCCGAAGAAGAAGATCTTGTCCCGCTTGATCGGGCCGCCGATGGAACCGCCGAAGCGGTTCTTAAGTCCTGCAGGAATTGCGCCAGGACCCGGGGGCTGGCTGTAAGGATCACGCGCCAGGTTGGCATTGCCGGTGCGGAAATCGTAGGCGCTGCCGTGGAAGGTGTTGGTGCCCGACTTGGTCTGGGCGGTAACGACCGCGGAGACAGCCTTGCCCAACTCGGCATCGTAGTTCTGCGTAGTGATCTTGGTGTCGGTAACCGAATCCATGGCAGGGTTGATAACGATAATGCCGAGAATTGGATCCTGGTTGTCGGTGCCGTCCAGTTCGAATGCGGTGCCGCCAAACGCCTGGCCATCCACCTGAATCTGGCGAGAACCCTGCGGGTTTTCATCGGCCGCGTGATTCCAGCCCAGCATCTGGGCGCCGGGGAGCAACATCTGAAGGTTGGTGAAGTTCTGATCGCCGACCGGCAGGCTCGAAATCTGCTGCTGGTCAAAAACGGTGGCAACGTCGGCGCGGTCGGTCTTCAATTCCGGCTGCTGGTCTGCGTTTACCTGTACCGTTTCGGTGCTGCCGCCGATATCCATCATGGGATCGATACGGGGCGCGGTGTCGGCCTCAACCTTGATGCCCTTCGTTTCGAAGCCCTTGAATCCCTTGGCTTCGACTTTGAGGTCGTATATGTCGGGGATGAGGTGAGGGACGCTATAGTCGCCCGATGCGTTTGAGGTCACGTTAACAACTGTGCCCTTGGCCTCGTCTGTGATCGTAACGGTGGCGCCTGGAACGGCAGCCCCGCTCTTGTCGGTCACGGTGCCAAAGATCGATCCATAGACCGATTGTGCCCTGGCCGGCGAAAACAGCAGCAGATTCGCGCAGGCGAATAACGCCAGCACGAAGGCTGTGCGAATAACTTTGTTCATGCGGTCTCCTGAAAGATGGTGCTCGTGTTTTTTTGTGTGAACTTGTGACTTATCTTGGGCCGGCAAGTTTTAAACGTACCGACATAAAGGCTCCCCTGCCGCGATAGCAAGGTCGCTAAATACCCCAGGACGATCCCTTCCGAAGCATAGACAACCGGAAGCGAAAAAGGCTGTTCCTAAAGCAAATCGAAACGATACTCAAAATAACATACGGCTGTCAACGTTGAAGTGCTCGCCGGGAGGCGAATAAAAAGGGAACGATTTTGAATGGTTGCGAGAAAACGATTTCCGTTCGACCAAAAATCCGGCCGCATGTTTCCTCCCCGCGAATCCTCCTAAGTCCAAATATATCTGCGTAAACCGATTTATCCTCTGCGTAGCTATTAACCGGACCTGTCGGCCGGCCAAAATCCTGTCGACCGGAGCGCCCTCGGCCGGGTGGGACAGGGGGTGGCTGATTGGTAACGCCGGAGTCCGTCTCAAGTGCTCCCCGTGAGCCCGGAAACGGGTAGGCGTTTCGTTAGTTCCGGCCGCACTTTGCCTTGCCAGACTTGATCTCCGCCGCCAGGGAGCGCGCCTTGCCGTCGTCCGGGTCAAATGTCAGAAGACGATCGAGAGCGCTCAAAGCTCCATCCCGATTCCCGGTTTGGCACTCCACTACGGCGAGGTTCAAACCTGCATTCACCTGTACCGGGTCGTCGTTGAAGGCTGCCTGCCACAAGCGCACTGCCTCGGCATACTGGTGTTGCTGAGCCTGAATCAAGGCGAGATCGCCCAGGGCCAACGAATCAGCGGGATTGGCAGCGAGGGCACGCCGATATTCCGACGCTGCCTGCTGGGGATGGCCGCTTACCTGTTCCAGGAAGCCAAGGCGCGCGTGAACCTCCGCGTCATTGCTAGCTCCCCGATCTTCCTTTTCGGCTCGCCTCAACAGATCGATCGCCCGGGTTGCGGCTTTGGCATCGCCCCGATCAGCCATTTGCGCATAGGCAAGGCCCAGGTCGCGGTCTGCGGCGATGAATCCACCCACAACTTCCAGCTCGCTACCGGGCTCGGGGGTTACCTGCTTTTGGTTCGGATGCTTGCGAATGAAATGATCGGTGACCTGTTCGTGCGCGATGTCGCTGGAGGGCGCCCTGGCCATGTGACACGAGGTGCAGTCCGGTTGTTCCGGATGATGACGCTCGGCAAAGCTTGAATGGTCGTGGCATGCCAGGCACCGTTGCCGGTAAAATGCCACCTTCTCCTGGGGGGCGGGTGACCCGTGGGGATCGTGGCAGGTGGTACAGGTAAGGCGATCACCGGCCGCCTTTTTACACTCGCTTTTGAGCAGGGCCTCCCACTGGCTGGTAGCCCGGCCACCAGAGCCCGCTTCGCCTCGATAGACAAAAAACAGCGCAAAATCAAAGAGGTTGTCGCCGGGGGCAAACTGCTCAAACTTTCTGCCCGCCCGTGCTACTGCCACGTGGCCCTCGAGATGGCAGCTCAGGCACAGCGAATCCCTGCGAACCGGCTCTAGAGCATCCGGGTTCATCATGGGCGTCTTGCCGTGGGACGCCAGGTGAGCAGTGCCGTCTCCGTGGCACGATGTGCATGCGATCCCACCTTGCGCGAAGGGCGCTCCCGCGTAGTGATTGCGAGCATCCGGTAGAGATGAAGCAACATTGGATGCATGGCAGCGCAGGCATCCCGGATCAACCGGCATCGTGAACGGCATCTCGCGATCAGCCAGATGATTGGGCGCCATATCCCATATCTGCTTCTTTCCATACCAGTTGATCGGCGCCTCAAACCAGTAGCCTTGCTTCTCGAAGAGGTAGGTGCGTCCGCGCCTGCCAGATCCGATGAAGTAACGGAGTTCCTGGCGGCCATTCAGCGGCCGGACGGCGTCCTCCCGGTCATAGCTCAGCCACACCCGGCCGCCCTGCTCCTTGACTTCATAGTGAACACCCGAGGCTGCCTGGCGGAAATCAGCCGGAATCAATCCATCGACTGCGCGGCCGCTGGCGTTCGCCATGGGAGTCTGGCGATAGCGCTGGTAGATCGCCTGATGGCACGGTGCGCAAGCCGCATTCGGATCGGCGGGCGCGACCGTCTCCCCGGCGCGCACGGGTAACGTTTGCCGGCGCAACGTCCAACCAGTCACCAATATAAGGACAACGACCCCTGTAATGAGAAAGCGAGACAACAGACCAGACACCAACCAGCAATCGCCGCCGTTCTCCTACTTCTCTAGAGAGACGGAAGACGGACGCGCCAGGTTGACGCGGCTCAAGCCTTCTTTTGAGCAGGTGAAAGCGCCTCGTTCTTGAGGATCTTGCCGCCTTCCTGCACGACATAGAGGCGGTTGACGTCAAGATCCTTGATCGAATCCACCGCGCCTGACGGCCAGCGGATTTCGACAGCGTCAACTTTGCTGGCATCGCCCAGCCCGAAATGAATGCGCAGATCACTGGCAGAGAAATAGCCGTTACAGGACCGAACCACCTCGATCTGTGCCAGCGGAGTGCCGGCTTTGGCTGTCAGTACAGGCGTTTTTGTCTGCGCCACCACCTTAATAAGGGCGCCGATGCCGGTGCGATTGGATTTGGTGCCTACCAGCCGAATTTTGATCCAGCTTCGATTGAACGTCGAATCACAACGCAGCAATTGCGGTACGGCGTTCACGCAGTTCACCACGGCGTCCATGTCGCCGTCGTTGTCAAAGTCTCCGATGGCAAAGCCGCGCGCCTTGGCCGCGGCCGTGATCCCGCTGCCGCCTGTCAGGCTGACGTCTTCAAACTGGCCGTTGCGCAAGTTGCGATAGAGGTACTTGCGTTCGGCATAGGCTGCGTCAACCTGAGTCCCGTCCACTTCGGGATACACATGCCCGTTCGCTACCAGGATATCGAGCCAGCCATCGTTGTCGATATCGATAAAGCTCACGCCCCAGCCCAGCAGCCTGGTGTTCATCCCCAGCCCAGCCTGATAGGTGCGATCGTCGAACGACCCATCTCCAAGGTTCATGTAGAGGGAGTCGGTGTCGCCCGCGAAGTTGGTTTTCACTATGTCGAGCAGACCGTCGCGGTTGTAGTCGCCGATTGAGATACCCATGCCTGCCTGCGGTTTGCCATCGGGCGAATAGGCTACACCGGCCTCGATCGCCATATCCTTAAACGTGCCGTCCTTCTGATTCTGGTAAAACGTCGCCGACGTCGAATCGTTGGCCACATAAATATCGGGCCAGCCGTCGCCGTCGAGATCTGCCACCGCGCAGCTCAGCGCATAGGTGCCCAGCGTGCCCCACAAGCCTGCTTTCTGGCTGACGTCGGTGAAGGTGCCGTTTCCGTTGTTGCGATAAAGCAGGTTTTTGCCGCCCTCAAGCCCCGGCGGCCCGCACGCGACCTGGATGCCCTTGTAAGTGCAGTTCGCATCTTCAGGCAGCGGCGCGGTCTTGATGTCGAAGTCGATGTAGTTGCCTACGAACAGATCGAGATGGCCGTCCTTGTCATAGTCCAGGAACGCGCAACCGGAGTTCCAGCGCAGCCTGTCTTGCATCAGGCCTGCTTCTTTAGTTACCTCGGTGAACGAACCGTTGCCATTGTTGCGGAACAGGGCGTTTTGACCGTAGTAGCTCACGAACAGATCGTTCCAGCCATCGTTGTTGTAGTCACCCACGCAACATGCCTGGCCCCATCCTGAACGCGCCAGATTGGCCTTCACGGTGACGTCGGTGAACGTGCCGTCGCGATTGTTCTTAAAGAGACGACAGACCGGCTCGTGCCCTTTCGGAAAACCTTCGAGCCTCCATCCATTCACCAGGAAAATGTCGACCCAATCATCCTGGTCGTAGTCAAAAAAGGCCGCACCGCAGCCCGTCGTCTCAAGCAGATACTTATTGCGGTGCTCGCCTCCGAAGATGGTTTCTACATTGAGCCCCGCCTGCTTTGCCACGTCGACGAATTGCACTCCAAGCGGGGTACCTGTGACTGGCGATGCCGTGCCCTTAGGCGCTGGCCGCGCCTGTGCCTCGTAGGCCTGCCGCGCGCTGCCTGAGGGCTTCTGAGTTCCGGGCTGCTGTTGCATGCCGAAAAGCGGGCGCGCCAGTGAGAGAACGTCTTCGACCGACAACACCAAAGCAGTTCGCGAAAGCGACTTCAGAAATCTACGACGATCAAACGGCAACGGTCTCTCCAGCGGGCCAGCGGAATGAAGATAATTGGGCGATTCTCGCCCGAAGTCGAGTATATCGGCCTCGACCATTCCCCATGTTTTTGAGCTGCTCGGCATGTTAGCCGCGGAGGCATCCGATGGCCGAAATCGCAACAAATCCGCCCCGGGCTTGAGTTTGTGTGCGCTTGAACGCCGTCAGTCCCGGTTTCTTGTCTCTCCGCCCGATGGGTTAGCATTGACCGTTGCGGCGAATCGGCAAAGTCCGCGCCGACTTCTCATTGCAAACAAATCGTCCGATCAACCGCAAGCCTGAAAAGCGCGGCTGAGCAGAGCCCAAGGAGCACAGGATGGTAACTCGCAGAGAATTTCTCGACACGCTGGCGGTGGGAGCAGCAGGCCTGGCCATCACTTCCACGGCCAAGAGCTATGGTCAGATCATGGGGGCAAATGAGCGCCTCAACTTCGCCATCATTGGCCTGAACGGCCGGGCGTATGCTCATCTCTCTTCGCTCAAAGCCAACAAAGACACCGCTCACATCGCCCATGTATGCGACGTGGAGTCGAACATCCTGGCTAAATTCGCCGGAAACGTGCAGAAACAACTCGGCCATCAGCCCGGAACGCATAAGGATTTCCGCAAGGTGCTGGAGTTGAAAGATGTGGACGCGATTACCATCGCCACGCCTGACCATTGGCACGCACCCATGGCTATTCGCGGCGTTGAGGCCGGCAAGCATGTGTATGTCGAGAAGCCGTGCAGCCATAATCCCGCCGAAGGTGTGATGCTGATCAGCGCGCAACAGAAATACGGCAAGATGGTGCAGATGGGCACGCAGCAGCGCTCATCACCGCATACCATCGACATCGTCAACAAGATTCACAACGGGCTTATCGGGCGAGCCTATTACGCGAAGTGCTGGTATAACAACACGCGCAAATCCATTGGTTACGGCAAACCCGCTCCCGTTCCTGCCGAGCTCGATTGGGATCTTTGGCAGGGACCGGCGCCGCGCCAGCCATATAAAGACAATGTGCAGCCCTACAACTGGCACTGGTTCCGCATCTGGGGCACCGGTGAAGCACTCAATAACGGAACCCACGAGGTGGACGTATGCCGTTGGGCACTGGGAGTTGATTATCCCAATCGCGTCACTGCGTCTGGCGGCCGCTACGCGTACAAGGACGACTGGCAGTTCTACGACACCATCAACACCAGTTACGAATACGACGACAAGCTGTTGTCGTGGGAAAGTACCAGTTGTCAGGGCATGCGCTACTACAATCGGGGCCGCGGTTCCATCATTGAAGGTACCCACGGGACTGTTCTCGTTGATCGCGACGGCTACGAAATTTATGACCTCAATGGCAAGAAAACCGACGAATTCAAAGTCGGCGCGCAGACACAGACCTCCGACACCGTTGGCGCAGCCTCAATGACCGATCTGCATTTTGCCAACTTCATCGCGGCAAGCAGGAAAGGCGAGAAGCTCAACGCGCCCA
>VFSW01002808.1_pt1 | contig 26248 bp, 25 predicted proteins | sample 5358111 | NCBI WGS metagenome assembly VFSW01 (sample SAMN11554181, study PRJNA540505) | mine drainage metagenome | isolation source: sediment from site ElyBrook_90M | place: USA: Ely Copper Mine, Vershire, VT | collected 2017 | reverse complement strand
CCTGAATGCCGAGGAGCGCTTGCTCGATCTGCTGCTGCCTCCGGGAGGAATCGGCGCGGCTGCGACGCCTGCCACACCCAGCGTAGGGGCGGTTCCGATTTCGATTATGCCCGCTGCCAGTGAAGCTGCGGATAACACGCTTCACTTCCCCCCGCCAACTTCACATTCGCATCAGCGTACGCGGGAAAAGCTGCGGCAGCAGTTTCGCGAGGGCAAGCTGGATGACCGCATGGTCGAAATTGATGTGCGCGAACGCAATACTCCCTCCTTTGAAATCCTCTCCAATCAGGGGGTGGAGGAGATGGATATCAACCTGAAAGATATTCTGCCCAGTCTGTTTGGACAGCGCACCAAGAAGCGCAAGATGAAGGTGAATGAGGCGTTTGAGTATCTGGTGCAGGAGGAGGAGCAGCGGCTGATCGATATGGATCAGGTGACGCGGATGGCGGTTGAGCGCGTGGAAAACTCCGGCATGATTTTTTTGGATGAGATTGATAAGATCGCCGGGCGCGAGGGCGGCCACGGGCCCGACATCTCTCGCGAAGGCGTGCAGCGCGACATTCTTCCCATTGTGGAAGGAACGACGGTGAATACGCGTTACGGAATGGTGCGCACGGATCACATTCTTTTTATTGCTGCGGGAGCTTTCCATGTTTCCAAGCCGAGCGATTTGATTCCTGAACTGCAAGGGCGGTTTCCGATTCGCGTGGAGCTGCAATCGCTGACGGTGGAAGATTTTGTTCGCATCCTGACGGAGCCCAAGTCATCGCTGGTCAAGCAATATACGGCGCTGCTGGAGACGGAAGGGCTGAAGCTGGAGTTCACGCCGGAGTCGCTGGCGGAGATTGCGAACTTTGCGTTCCGCGTAAATGAATCGACAGAAAACATAGGCGCGCGCCGACTGCATACCATCATGGAGCGCGTGCTGGATGAGATTAGCTTTGAGGCGCCCGATCTGTGCAAGCCGAATAAGGGCGCGGGCAGCGCGGGCCATGCCGCGGGCAGTGAAACGCTGAGCCTGGCGGCAAGCGCCGTTACGGAGATGCCCAGCAGCCTTCCTATCTCTGAGCGCGATGGCGTGTCTGGCAAAGAGATGGTCGCGCGCATTGATCCGGAGTATGTGCGCAAGCAGGTCGCGTCGATTGTCAAAGATCACGACCTGGCGCGATATATTTTGTAGCCCGCGTCACGCGTGGCAATCAGGCCGCGCTCTGGTATTTCCCTGCTGCAATTTACTTGTAGGATCAACCCATGCCGAGCTTACTTGCTCTCGAACACCTTGCCATTGGCTTCCCTTCGTCGCAGGGGGAGCACAAGGCGGTGCGCGACGTCAGCCTTGCGATTGCCGCGGGTGAAGCGCTGGGGCTGGTGGGGGAGTCGGGATCGGGCAAGTCTGCGATTTCGCTAGCTATTCTGCGGTTGCTGGATCCGCGCGCGCGGGTGACTGGCAAAATTTTCTTTGACGGGGTCGACTTACTTTCTCTGCCGGAATCGGAAATGCGACGACGACGCGGGCGCGACATTGCGATGATCTTTCAAGAGCCAATGACGGCGCTGAATCCTGTGATGCCGATTGGGAAGCAGATTGCGGAGGCACTGGCCACGCATCAAGCGGCGCTTTCACGCAAGCAGGTGCAGCAACGCGTGATCGAAGCGCTGGAGGCGGTGGCGCTGCCCAACGCTGCTGAGCGATACAAGGATTATCCGCATCAATTTTCTGGCGGACAGCGCCAACGCATCATGATTGCAATGGCGCTGGTGAACAAGCCGCGTCTGCTGATTGCGGACGAACCCACGACAGCGCTGGACGTGACGGTGCAGGCGCAGATTCTGGATTTGCTGGCCGACCTGCGCCAGCAGCACAACGTCGCTCTGCTTTTTATTTCGCACGACCTTTCCGTTGTGGCGCGGATTGCGGATCGGGTGGCGGTGATCCGTGGCGGCGAGATATTAGAAGTGGGAACGCGGGAGCAAATTTTTCGCTCGCCGCAGCATTCGTATACGCGCAGTTTGATGGCGGCTGTTCCTACGATGCAGACGCGGCGGGATCAGGCATTAGCTACTGTCTCCGGGTAAAAAATGCGGTTGAACCGCGCTGGCTGGCCTGCGACCTTGGACGGATGAGAAGGCACCCGATACCATCAAAGAAAGATTTCGAGAAGAGATTTTCTCGGAAAGATTTTTTCGCCAGCGTGAGCGGCGGCGATTTCCAATCATGCGTGCACTGATACTTTCTGACATCCACTCCAACATCGACGCTCTGGAAGCGGTGCTGGAGGCTGCGCCAAAGTTCGACGTGGTTTGGAATTTAGGAGACATCGTCGGCTATGGCGGCACGCCAAATGAGGTGGTGGAACGTGTTCGGGAATTAGGCGAAATTTTTGTGCGCGGGAATCATGACCGCGCCTGCGCCGGTCTCATCCACGCGCAGGAGTTCAATCCGGTCGCCCTGTACGCCGTGCATTGGACGCAGCAGGAGTTGACCCGCGACAACATGGACTGGATGCGGACTGTGCCGCGCGGGCCGATTTTGCCAGCGGACAGCCAGGTGACGTGTGTGCACGGCGCGCCGCGCGATGAAGACCAGTATCTACTTTCCATGGGCGATGCGTGGCAGCAAAAGGAGCATCTGTCGAACCCGCTGACGCTGTTCGGGCATACGCATGTGCAGGGCGGATTCTCGCTGAGCACCGAAGGCGGCGGCGGATACCACACACCGATCTATAGCAGCCATGACAAGGTGGATTTTTACGAATTAAATCTTCGTCGCGAAGGGACAAAGTATCTGATCAATCCTGGATCGGTGGGCCAGCCGCGAGATCGCGATTGGCGCGCAGCCTTTGCGCTCTATGATGACGAGGCGCACCGCATTACCTTTGGGCGCGTTCCGTATCCGGTGCATGTGGCGCAGATTCGGATTCAGCGTGCGGGCTTGCCGGAGAGTCTGGCGACACGGCTGCGCAGGGGACGGTAAGAAAATTCCCACTGCGCAAATACGCGACATGAGGCACCCGGGGACTGGCCGTCCAGGCAGTTCCCACGTCTCAAAGGCGAGACATGGGGCGCCCGGAATCTCTCACCCCATTCAAGCCAAACTGCGGCTTGAATGGGGTGAGAGCTAAAAGCTATTCGAGACGTGGAGCACCCGAAGTATCGAGCGGGATCGTTCAGTTACTCGGCTTGCGGTTCGGCGGCAACAGTGACCTTGATGTGCGCGGTCACTTCGCGATGCAGACGCACCGGAACAAGAAACTCCCCGAGGGCTTTCAACGGCTCCGGCAGAGTTACCTTGCGGCGATCAATTTGAAATCCCTTGGCTTCGAGGGCGTGCGTGATATCGGCAGCCGTGACGGAACCAAAGATGTGATCGTTCTCGCCGGTCTTGCGGGTAAAGGCAAGCAGGACGCTGTCCAGTTGTTGCAGCAACAGTTCCGCTTCGCCCTTTTCCTTGGCAGAGCGGCGCACGGAGGCACCCTTCATCTGTTCAATGACGGCCTTGTTGGACGGGGTTGCCTGGATGGCCAGCTTGCGCGGCAGCAGGAAATTGCGGCCATAGCCATCGGCCACCTTGACGACATCGCCCTGGTGACCCAGGTTGGCGACTTCTTCTTTCAGAATGACTTCCATCGTTCGTTCTCCAAATCTCTGTCACTTCCGCGAAGGTGCTGCCATCGTCGGCGACAGATGTTCAATTTCAGCGCGGCCCATAGCTAACGGCTACGAGCTAACGGCTACGAGCTGTTTGCTAGAAGCGGGCAGCAAAGGGCAGCAGCGCGATGTTCCGAGCCTGCTTGATGGCGCGCGTGAGGCGGCGTTGGTGCCGCGTGCACACGCCGGTCAAACGGCGGGGAGTAATCTTGCCACGCTCGGCTACAAACTGCTGCAGCGTGCGGACATCGCGATACGGAATGGCGTCGATTTTTTCAACGCAGAATTTGCAGACCTTTTTGCGACGGAAAAATTTGCGTCCGCCGGGGCCACCGGAGGCTCCGCCTCGGCCTGCTGGGCGCGGGCCGCTGGAGGATGAGGACTCCGAACGTGGTGCGTGGGAGGTTGTTTCGTCAGCCATGCTGTATTCCTTTCATGCGCTGGAGTCTGGCTCCAGCCTGCTGCTCTCGAAATGTGCGAGAGCGAAAATTTATGATCAGGTTGTATGAATCGCGCTGGCGATTCGTCTGCCTGATGCTGAAAATGTCGACGCTTACGCGCTGGCCGGGACGGCTGCCGGTTCTGCTGCAGCGGCTTCCACCGGTGCTGGCTCCGCAGCTGCTTCAATGGCGGCGACGGGCGCAGCGTGGTGCTGGACTGCACTCTGCTTGACGCGGGTCGAACGAATCTGACGAATCTTCGCCAAACGCTTTTCTTCCTCGTCCATGCGCACGGTGATGAACTTAATCACCTGTTCGGTGACGCGCAGGCGGCGTTCGAGTTCGGCGATCAAAGTGCCATCGGCCTCGACGGTCATCAACATGTAAAGGCCATCGTTAAACTTGCGAACCGTATAGGCCAGCTTGCGCATGCCCATCTTGTCGGTCGACAACACTTTGCCTTCACCCTTGGTCACGGTGGCATCAAAGCTGGCCGTGATCTTTTCAATGTCTTCTTCGACGATATCCGGGCGAAGAATGTACATCACTTCATATTTACGTAACATGTGTCTTCTCGTTTCCGCAGGAGTGTTGCCACGCCCGCTTGCGCGGCCCAACCTGGCCGCAAGGCTTCTATTCTCCGCCGGTTTCCCGCCGGTTAAACCGATTCATGGCTGCGGAGGAACCTTCTTGCAGAAGGATCTCCACCGCCGTTGCTACCTCATCCAGCACCCCATCGAGCGTAGCCAGTTCCGCCTTGCGGAATGGGGTTAAAACAAAATCTTTCATCCGGCTGCGCGCACCTTCTGCAGCTCTGGATTCTTCTGGCGCGATGCCGATGCGAATCCGCATCCACTCTTCGCTGCCTAAAGCTCCATGAATGGACTTAACGCCGTTATGCCCGCCGGAACTGCCCCGCTCTCGAATGCGGATGGTTCCCAGAGGCAATGCAATCTCGTCGTAAATCACGATGAGATTGCGCGTTGCGTCCATCTCCAACTCTCGAACCAGCGCGGCCACAGCCAGCCCGCTCAGGTTCATAAATGTTTCCGGCTTCGCCAGCAGCACCTTGCGTCCTGCAATCTGCGTTGCTGCTGTGAGAGCCTTGCCGCGCCGGTTGGCCAGGGTTACATTGCATCGTTGCGCAATGCGATCCACGGCCAGAAAGCCAGCGTTATGGGGCGTGAACGCGTATTCGATGCCGGGATTTCCCAGTCCAACAATCAGCACTGGACTTGTAGATGAATCTCCGGCTCCCGCTCCACTCCCCGCAACGCCTGGTTGAGTTTCCATATGCTCGTTCAAATTGCGAAGACCTAATGAAAGAACCAATTACTTTTTGGTGTCTTTCTTTACGTCTTTCTTGACGTCTTTCTTGCCCTTGTCGTCGGCTGCACCGGCAGCCGCTGGCTTGCCCTTCTTGGCAACCTCTGGCTCTGCGCCGGTGGCTGCTGCAGCGGTTGCATCTGCCGTAGCTGCTACTTCTTCTCTGATGGCTACAACGTGGGCAACTGCGGTATCTTCATCCGTAATGAACTTCAGCTTGCCGCCATGCGGCAGTTCAGAGACGCGCAGAATCTGGCCAAAGCTCAACTCGTTCACGTCCACGTCAATGTGGGTCGGAATGTCAGCAGGCAAGCACTCGACGGTAACTTCGCGCAGAATCTGATCCAGAATTCCGCCCTGCGTCTTGACGCCGACCGGCACACCCTGCAGATGGATGGGAACCTGCACGCGCATGGCCTTGTCCATCGCAATGCGCTTCATGTCAATGTGCATCAGCGCGCCGCGGATGGGCTCATACTGCCAGTCCACGATCATGACCTTGGCGTTGGTGCTCTTGGCTCCTGCAACTTCGAGATCAAAAATTGTGTTGTGTCCAGATTCCGAATACAGAATGCGCTGAATCTGTTTGGGATCGACAATCACAGCCTCCGAGGGCTGGTTTGCGCCGTAAACCACGGCGGGAATTTTGCCAGAGACGCGGACGCGACGGGCTACGTTTTTGGTGAATTTTCCATCCCGGGGGGTTGCGGTAACGACTTCTTTTGCTGCACTCATGTTGGTTTCCCTTCGGGCACGGCTCGATGCCGCTCCCTTGTCGCAAGCGGAAGTTGATTCCGGCTGCAGTGGTTGTTTCCAGTCGCGGCTTTCGCCGTTTCTGGATTTCTACTTGTTGTAAAACCGCGCGTTAGTTAAACAGCGAACTGACGCTGGTCTCCATGTGGATACTTTCAATTGCGCGGCCAATCAGGCCGGCAATGGAAAGCACCTTGATCTTTGCTGCTCCGCATGCTTCCTCGCGCAGTGGGATGGTATTCGTCACCACCAATTGCTCGAGTCGCGAATTTGCAATCCGTTCCATCGCCGGCCCGGAGAGCACCGCATGGGTAGCGCAGGCATAAACACTTTTTGCGCCTGCATCCATCAATGCATCCACCGTCTTGACCAGCGTGCCTGCCGTATCCACGATGTCATCGAGGATCAGGCAGGTTCTGCCTTCCACATCGCCGATGACGTGCATGACCTCGGTTACATTCAGGTCGGTGCGTCGTTTATCGACAATGGCCAACGGAGCCTCCATCTTTTTGGCGAAGAAGCGCGCGCGCTCCACACCGCCAGCATCCGGAGAAACCACCGTCAGGTCGGGCAGATTCAACTCCCGGAAGTGGCTGACCAGCACCGGGCTGGCAAACAGATGATCCACCGGAATGTTGAAAAAACCCTGAATCTGCGCCGCGTGCAAATCCACCAGCAGTGCACGGTTCGCGCCTGCGGTGGAAAGCAAATCGGCCACCAGCTTGGAGGAGATGGCCACGCGGGGCCGATCCTTGCGATCCTGGCGCGCATATCCGTAGTAAGGAATTACTACTGTAATGCGTCCCGCCGAGGCTCGCTTGAGCGCGTCAATCATAATCAGCAGTTCCAGCAAATGCTGGTCGACCGGGTAGCAGGTCGGCTGAATGACGAAGACGTCCGCGCCGCGAACATTCTCCAAAAGCTGAAAGTACACTTCCCCGTCGGAAAACCGCTGCAGGCGAACCTCGCCGACCGGCATTCCGACAAACTTGCAGACCTCCTCGGCCAGTGGCCGGTTGGATGATCCGCTGAAAATCTTGAAGCGCTTGTCCTCACTGTAGGACTTGCCGCGCTTGCGGCTGGCAGCAGTTTTGTCGCTCTGCCTGCCGTCTGCCTTCTCTGCTGATTCTGTTTCCCTGGCTGCTTCTGTCGCCTTCGGTGCATCCACCGTTGCGGCTGCTTCACTGTTCATTCCGGACCTCCATGCTGGTTGGCGTGGCTATTCCGATGATTGCTGCCAGGTTCGGGCCTCTTTGTGCACCGAAACCTTGCAAACCGTACATCCCGGGTGTTCCGATCCCGCGATGCTGAAAGAGAAAAATTGCAACCTGCAAACCTTCTGCCAAGCTGTTTGCGCTTCGCTTCCGGTCGCTTCCCTTCAAAAGAACAGCAGTATAAAAAATCCAGCAATATCCAACCGTGCTTTAACCAATTTTTGGCTGGGCGACTAGGAGTCGAACCTAGACAAAGTGCTCCAAAGGCACTTGACCTACCATTAGTCGATCGCCCAATAGAGTTGGTGGTCGCGCTATTTCGCCACTCAACTTCTACCCTTTAATCTTATCCGTCCTGCTCGATCATGTTGTCCCAGTATTCCGCACGGCCAATGGTGCTGGTTCGCAGTGCAGGAATCGCCCGGGCAGCCAACTGTTGCGCGGCTGTCTGAGCCTGGGCCTCCGAGGTGTATAACCCAAAAAGTGCCGAGCCGGAGCCAGAGAGCGCAGCGTACAGCGCACCTGAATCATTTGAGGGAATACGTAGCGTCTGAAGAATGCCGTGCAGGGAGGGGTACAGCGGGAAAACGACGCATTCAAAGTCGTTTTCTATCCCGGCACGGACAAGCCTGAGAAGCGGTTCCTCGGCCCGGTCTTTCTTTGAAAAGACACCGGAGGCGGTCGTTGCAATCTGATCGGGCGCGGCCAAAGCTGCAACCCATCGACGACTTAGCTCTTTCAGCCTATCGGAACCCGCCGGGATGGTCAATGTTTTGTTTGGGGCTCCCTGGGCAGCGAGCTTATCCCAGTCGCGGAAGGCCTGGGGGGTGGAGACGCCGACGGGCGGAATCGCCACGACGCAGGGCAAATCCGGCAGATCGGGCAGGGGAGTCACAATTTCGCCCCGGCCTGCGCCAAGGACAGTTCCGCCGACGAGAAATAGCGGCACGTCGGAGCCAACTTTAGCGGCCACGGCCAGCCGTGTCGCCTCGGGCAGAGCGATTCCCAACTCGCGCTCCAGGCCGATCAGCGCGGCGGCGGCATTTGCGGACCCAGCTCCCATGCCGCCCTGCACGGGCAGAGTTTTTTCGATGTGGAGGGCGACGCGCGCAGAGATTTTCATCTCCGCCAGCGCGAGCTCGACGATCTTCCAGCAGGTATTGCGTGCATCGCGGGGAACACGGGCGTCATTGCATGTGAGGTGGACGGAGCTTGCCGTGTTGCCGGACAATCGCTCGGCTGTTACGACCACGCGGTCATAAATGGCCAGCGTCTGGTAGACCGTAGCCAGCGCATGGAAGCCATCCGGGCGCGTCGGGCCAATGGCTAGTCCCAGATTAATTTTTGCGTGCGAACGTACGTGCGTGGGCATTCTCTTTGGATTCTATCGGAGCATGGAAACGCTGCTGCATTTCGGGAATATCAAAGCATCTTGAAAGGGACAGGCTTCAGCCCGTCCGTCACGCCGGAAAAACATGTCGGACTTTAGTCCCCGAGGGAGTGCCCTTCAGCCAGAGCAACTACTCGTATGAGTGCAAAACGTGGTAGCGTAAGCTCATATCCGCTACGCTCGTAGGCGAGCATGTATCCGCCCCCGGCGATAGCCGGGGGTTTATATTTCCTGCAATCAAAAGTCGATGGGTTCTATGCTCCGAGCCGTCTCTACACACGTTTTTCTTCGCCGCCGCCTCTGCACATCCTTGTTGGAGACGCTGGCCAGCACAGGTGCTCAGGGCGCTGAAATTTACGCCGCGCGGCAGCACTTTGATTACACCAGTCGAACGGATGTTCGCGAGGTCGCCGATTGGTTCCGCGATCATTCTCTCCAGCCGCTCTCGCTGCATGCCCCTCAATTTGGCGATCTGGAGATGGGCCGCACCGGAGCGGCCAGCGTGAATGTGATCCACGTTGAAAAATCCCGCCGCATCGACGCTATGGATGAAGTGAAGCGCGCGCTTGAAACCGCAGAGCAGATTCCGTTCAGCTATCTGATTCTGCATCTTGGGGATCGCAACGATGCGTGGAGTCCGCGCACGCTGGAGCACTCCGTCACCGCGATTGAGCATCTGCGTGCGTTTGCTGCGCCGCTGGGCGTCAAGCTGCTGCTTGAAAATCTGCAGAGCGAGGCCACGCAGCCGGAGCATCTTGCGGAGGTTCTTTCTGTCGGCCATTTTCGCGATGTTGGCATCTGCTTCGACCTTGGCCATGCCCACTTGAATGGCGGGATGCAAGCGGCGATGGACATTCTCGCGCCGCACATTCGATCTGTGCATGTGCACGACAATGCCGGAGATCGCGATTCGCACCTATGGCCCGGCGATGGCACCATCGCGTGGCCGCAGACGATGAATGCTCTTGCCGCGTTGCCGCACTCACCTGCACAGGTGGTCGAGCTGCACCCCAGCTACGACGCTGCTGCAGCCAGCATCAACCCAGAGGTTGCGGAGCCAGAAATATTCCCTGACTTTGTGCAGGACATGCAGGAGACCTTTGCCTGGCTGGCGGAATGCGCTGCAACAGAAACCGCTAGAGCGGGTCAGCGCGAGTAAATTTTAATGGATTAAAAAAAGCTCGAAACATCACAGCTCTCGTCCATGCTGCACACCGCGCGGGTGACGGGGACGCAGTCGCAACCGGGTCGCGACCTTCGCATTCTTGGCGTGCCGCTCGATCTTGGCCAGTCGCGGCGCGGCGTCGACATGGGGCCATCTGCGGTGCGGGTTGCCGGATTGAAAACCCGGCTCGAATCTCTGGGCCATCGCGTGCAGGATGGTGGCAACATCGCCGTGGCGATGGCGGAGACGCAAAGCTCCGGCGAGCGCAGCGCGAAATATCTGACGCCGATTACGGAGACTTGTACCTGCGTCGCGAATCTAGTGCTGGAAACTTTAGACGCAGCGCAAATGCCCGTGGTGCTTGGAGGCGATCATTCCGTTGCTGCAGGCACCGTCTCCGGCGTGGCGGAATTTTTTCATCGCCAGCAGCAAAAAATCGGCCTGATCTGGATGGACGCGCACGCCGACATCAACACGCCGGAGACCACGCCCAGCGGTAACGTCCACGGCATGCCGCTGGCGGCGCTATTGGGTCTTGGTCCCGCGCCGCTACGCGATATTTTTGGCTGGTCACCCAAGGTGGCGGCGGCCAACACCGTTTTGGTCGGTGTGCGCGATTTGGATGCGGCAGAAAAAGAAAATATCCATCGCGCGGGCATTACGAACATTTTTACGATGCGTGATATCGACGAGCGCGGAATGCGTGCCGTAATGGAAGATGCCCTGCGCGCCGCAAGCGCCGGTACTGCGGGCTCTCACGTCTCGGTGGATATGGATTGGATTGATCCTGAGGATGCTCCGGGTGTCGGCACGCCGGTACGCGGCGGAGCCACCTATCGCGAGGCGCATCTGGCAATGGAGATTCTCGCCGATCATAACCGTACGAATTTGGGCCGCATGTTGAGCTTTGAGATTGTCGAGGTCAACCCTGTCATCGATGAACACAACCGCACCGCACAACTTGCTGTCGAGTTGATTTCCTCCGCATTTGGAAAGAAGATTCTGTAGACCCTTTATGACCAAACCACGTATCGGCATTCTCTTTGGTGGTCGCAGCGGCGAGCATGAAGTCTCGCTGCTCTCTGCGGCATCTGTACTCCAGGCTATCGACCGCACGCAGTATGACGTTCAGCTCATTGGCATCGCCAAGGATGGCCGCTGGCTTAGCTCCACAGCCGCCGAGCGCTTGCTTACATCCACAGCGCCTGCGGTTCAGCAGTTACCGCCGTCCTCCCAGCAAACCACCGCGCAAAGCTCGCTCCTGACGTTGCAGGCCGATGCAGAAAAAGCTCTCGCCGTGGATGTCATCTTCCCCGTGCTTCACGGCACTTTTGGCGAGGATGGTACCGTGCAGGGTCTGTTGGAACTGGCCGACATCGCGTATGTTGGTTCCGGTGTTCTGGGCTCCGCAGCAGGCATGGATAAAGACGTGATGAAGCGTCTTTTTACTGCGGCCAAGTTGCCGATTACAAAATATGTCACGCTGCTGCGCGCGGAATGGAAGAAAAACCCCAAGCGCGCCGTTGCGCAGGTGGAAGCCACGTTGCGCTATCCCGTGTTTGTGAAGCCTGCGAATCTCGGCTCGTCCGTCGGCATCAGCAAGGTGCATGACCGCAAGGAGCTTGCTCCCGCGATTGAACTTGCGGCCAGCTTTGACCGCAAGATTGTGATTGAACAGGGCGTGGGCGGCAAACGCGGCAAGGCGCGCGAGCTTGAAGTCGCCATCCTTGGCAACGACGATCCACAAGCCTCGGTCGTTGGCGAGATTATTCCCTGCAAAGAGTTTTATGATTACGACGCGAAGTATCTGAGCGAAGGTTCGGAGCCTGTGATTCCGGCGAAGCTGACGAAATCCGAAACAAAGCGGATTCAACAAATGGCCATCGCTGCGTTTCAAGCCTGCGAATGCTCCGGCATGGCCCGTGTGGATTTTTTGATGGAGCCGGGGCTGAGCACCGCCGCCAAGCCGCGCAAAATCTATATCAATGAGATCAATACACTGCCCGGCTTTACCGCCATCAGCATGTATCCCAAGCTGTGGGCGGCCAGCGGCGTGGAGTATCCCAAACTGATTGACCGCTTAATCGCGCTCGCGCAGGAACGCCACCGCGAAAAGCAGTTCATTCAATACAATCGCTAGGGAGAAGAGACGGGCGGATTGTGCCGCCCAGTCGCCGATGGACGAGATAGAGCGCGGAGGGAAGGATAAGTACGCTGGCATGGCGTGTAAATGCAAAGCCAATGACATACGGCGTCGCGACGCAGATCACCACTCCTGCAAAGATGATCGCCGCTTTTCGTTGTTCGCCCGGTTCCTTCCAGAGTGCGAGGATCGCCAATGCGCAGGCGCTCCACAGGAGGAGTCGAAAGAGCAGCATCCCCGCTTCGGTTACCCGACCCATTCTCCCGGTATATTGCTGAGAACCAATCTTGCGCAACGTGAAGAAAAACACATCCAGCTTGCGCCCATCCGCCCGCAGATCAGAAACAGGATGCGCTTTGATGTAGAGCAAAGAAGCGTGGGTATGAAAATCGTTCAACTGCCATTCGGTGGCAAAGTGCATTCCCTTGCTCAACTGGGGGTCATAGCGATCCAGGCTGCCGCAATCCGCAGGCGGGTAGCGATCCAAAAACCTGGCGTTATTTCCTTTATGCAGGTTGATTCCGTCCAAGCTGGTTCCCAGTGTGAAGCGTCCGGTTGCATGCACACTGTATGCACCCCACCCCAGCGGCCCGCAGATTGCAACCAACACCACAATCCACCGCAGCTGTTTTCTGGTGACCAGCAAGCAGTAGGTAAGAACAAAAAAAATACATGCCAGAATCATGGAGCTTTTGGTCAGGTATAAACCCAGAACCGCCAAGGCAAAAGCAAAGGCGGTGCGAGGACGCTGTTGCGATGGGTGCATTCCGAACAGCAGCATCGCTGTCGCGTACGACAACAGGCAAAAGCTGTAGGCTTCCTCCACTTGCAGATGAATTACATCGACCATCAGCGTGGGCAGCATCAGGCTGCAAAGAAGAAACAGCGGAACCTGCCAGCGTAGGCTGCGGGCTGCGATTCCGGTGAGGCGCTTGCAAACCAGTGAAAAACTAGCGGCGACGGGCACAAGGACGAGTGCGATCTTTGCCAGATCGACCGCCAAATAATGGTCGCCAAAAATCCGCACCAGTGCTGCCAGCAAAAACGGACGCAGCGGCATCCGGTGGACGTGGAAGCAAATCGGGTTGCTCGCGGACTGCAAGGAAGCCGTGCAGGTCACATAGCCGAGATGGTGAACGAGGTGCTCCGTGAGCGGCCCCATGAAGTTTGTCAAAGCATAGATGGAAGCGGGGTGCGAACCATGCCAGAGCGTGGCGATGCATGCCGAAATGCCAAAGGACAGGATGTAAAAAAATACAACTCCAGCCCGATGGGAATTCCAGAGACGGTGTACTTGAGCCTGCATCTTTGACCGAACTCTCCAGATATTGTGCCGTGGGTTCCCCCCACATACTACAATGTCCCCATGACGCTGCTGGATGCAAAACCGTATGACGCTGCCAAAGCTAAATTGCGGCGCAATATCCTTATCGGAATTTTAATTTCGATTCCGTTTATCGCGGCACTGTGCTGGCAGTTCTGGAACTGGCCCGAGGAGCATCGTTTGAATCGCTTCTTTCATGAGGTGGAAGCGAAAAACTTTGTGGAAGCCTACGCGTTGTGGAACAACGACCCCGATTGGCAACACCATCTGGACCGTTACAAAACCTATCCATACGGCCAGTTTGTCGACGACTGGGGTGCATCCAGTGATTATGGTGTCATCACCAGCGAAAAAATTGTTGTCTCGCATCAGTACGGCACCGGCGTGATTCTTGGCGTGGATATCAATGGCCGCAAGACTCCATTATTTCTCTGGGTCGAGCGGAAAACAAAAACGATTGGATTTTCTCCAGTCGAGCTGCGCTATTGAAGAAGGCCGAATCGTTGAGTCGGCGCGATGAAGATGCATCCGATTCGCGGATTGAGGATGGGGATCGCCTGTCCGCAGATTTAGCATTTCTCACCTCTGACCCGCGCGTGACCGTTCGTCGTGCGGGTGCTCCGCGCCAAGGGAAATGCGTCGTTTACTGGATGCAACGTGCGCAGCGCGGGGCAAACAATCCTGCAGTCGATGTCGCCGTCCACGCGGCGAATATTCTTGGACTCCCGCTGCTGGTGTACTTTTCGGCCATTGCCAATTTCCCCAGCGCCAATCTGCGCCACTACCTCTTTCTGCAACAAGGGTTGCCAAATATTGAAGCCGACCTTGCGGCGCGCAACATTACCTTTGTGGTTCGTCGGCCTCCTGATAACTCTCTCGACGCGCTGCTAGCTGAAGTCGATGCAGCTCTGCTGATCGGCGATGAAAATCCGAGTCGCGAACCGGAGCGCTGGCGCCGGGTGATTGCCCGCCGCATCCGCATTCCGTATTGGAGTGTCGATGCCGACGTTGTTGTGCCCAGCGCGCTTTTTCCTAAGGCGCAGTATGGGGCGTATGTCTTGCGGCCTCGCTTATATCGCGAACTGCCGAACTATCTGCATCCGTTTGCGAATACCAAAGCGCAATATGAGTGGCACGCGCCAAAATCATTTGCCAGCTTCTCTCTCCACGCCGACCTGACCGCAGGATGGAAAAATCTGGATCGATCCGTCGGGCGTGTCGAATCGTTTCCCGATGGCGCGCCGTTGCTGGGCGGGTCGCGCGCTGCTCGCAGGCGGTTGCAGTATTTTGTGCAGCATCTGCTGCCCAACTATGAAAAGCAGCGCAATCATCCGGAGCTGGATGGCACCAGCCGCCTGTCACCCTATTTGCATTTTGGTCACATCGGGCCGCTGGAGATTGCGCTGGCCGTGGATGCAGCTGTCAAGAAAAAACCAGCTCTTGCGACCGCGCGCGATGCCTTCTTCAATGAGCTGATTGTCTGGCGTGAACTGGCCGTTAACTTTGTTCGCACCGCGCCTGCCTACGACTCAGTGGAATGCGCGGAGAATTGGGCGGCCAACACGCTGGCCGATCACGCTGGTGACCCACGGCCTTGGAGTTACACATCGCAACAGCTCGAGCGCGGACAGACGCATGACGAGCTTTGGAATGCCGCGCAATTGCAGATGGTTCGCTTTGGCTGGATGCACAATTATCTGCGCATGTATTGGGCGAAAAAGATTCTGGAGTGGTCGCCGGACCCAGCGCGCGCCTTTTCCACTGCGCTGGCGCTGAATGATAAATACGAATTGGATGGTCGCGACCCGAATGGCTACGCGGGCATTGCCTGGGCCATTGTGGGCAAGCATGACCGGGCATGGTTTGACCGTCCTATCTTTGGGAAGGTTCGCTATATGTCTGCCGCTTCCACAGGAAAAAAGTTTGATTCCAAGCGCTACATCCAGATGGTTCAGCAAAAAACGCTTCCGGCGGAGTTGTAGCCTGCGCGGTGCAGAGGGCGTGTGCTTGGTACACTGTCCTTTGGAAGTGATGAATCGCTATGTTTGAAAATCTCTCAGATAAACTGCAACGCGCGTTTAAACATCTACGCGGCCAGGGTGTGCTTTCCGAAGAAAATATCGGAGAGGCACTCCAGGAGATTCGCGTCGCGCTGCTCGAAGCCGACGTCAACCTTGAGGTTGTCGAAAGCCTGATGACGCACATCCGCGCCAAGGCCATTGGCCAGGAGGTGCTGACTGCTCTCTCGCCCAGCGAGCAGGTGATTAAAATTGTCCGCGATGAGTTGATTACCACGCTTGGCAAAGACACGGCGCGCTTCAAATTTGCGTCCAAGCCACCGACGGTCATTTTGATGGCAGGCCTGCAGGGCTCCGGAAAAACTACGACCTCGGGCAAGCTGGCGGCATGGCTCAAAAAAGGCGGCCATCGTCCGTTGCTGGTTTCAGTGGACGTTTACCGCCCCGCCGCGCGCGAGCAGTTGAAGGTGGTTGCGCAGTCGATTGGCGCCAGCCTGTACGAGGGCGACCTGAAGGGTGAAGCCGCAGGAACTCCGCTGGTGGAGCGGCTGGCAAAGGAAGCGCGGCGCGAGGCCGTGATGTCGGCGTGTGATGTGGTCATCGTCGATACGGCGGGCCGTCTGCACATTGATGCGGGGCTGATGGACGAGATGCAGCGACTGAAAAAGCTGCTGGAGCCGCAGGAAATTTTATTTGTCGCCGACGCCATGACCGGGCAGGACGCGGTTCGATCGGCCAAGGAATTTCATGATCGTCTGGCGCTGACGGGCGTCATTCTTACCAAGATGGACGGCGATGCGCGCGGTGGCGCGGCACTCTCCATCCGCCAGGTCACGGGCCAGCCCATTAAGTTCCTCGGCACCGGAGAAAAGCCGGATGCATTTGAGGCCTTCCATCCGGATCGTATCGTTGGCCGCATCCTCGGTATGGGCGACATGCTGACGCTGATTGAGAATGTAGAAGACAAGATCGCCCGCAAAAAGTCAGAGGAGTTCGCCAAAAAAGCCCTCGCGGGCGATGGCTTTACTCTGGAGGATTTTCGCGATCAACTGCGCCAGATCAAAAAGCTGGGTTCCATCCAGAGCATCATGAAGATGCTGCCTTCCGTTGGCCCGTTTCAGGGGCTGCAGCAGGCGGCAGAAAATGTAGATGAAGGCCAGTTTACGCGCACCGAAGCCATCATTAATTCCATGACGCAGAAGGAACGGACGCATCACGAAATTATCTCTGGCAGCCGGCGCAAGCGCATCGCTGCGGGCAGCGGAACCAGCGTACAAGAGGTGAATCAATTATTGCGCCAGTACGTGCAGATGAAAAAAATGTTCAAGACGATGGGTAAAGGCGGCGGAATGCAGCGTCGGCTGATGGGATCGTTGACGAACATGCGCGGCATGGGGCGGTAACCCCTCCCACCCTTGCTTCGCAAGGATGGGGCATCCGGCGTCTAGGCAATTCCCACGTCTCAAAATCGAGACGTGGGGCATCCAAATCTCTCCTCCCACGAAAGCCTTCTTGCGCAAGAATTGATTTATCGTTTGCTGCGAGGGTCTAACGGGTGGGTTGGCGGACCTTGCGCTGCGTTGCGGGCAATGGCGTTGGTGACCTCAAGAAACATCATGCGGGCTTCAAACAGCGCGCTGTCCATCATGCGCTTTTCATTTTCATTCAGATTGCCGCGCGTCTTTTTTTCTAAAATCTCCAGCATGTCGATGGTCTGACGTGCGCCCATCAGATCAATGCGCGCCTTTTCTCCCTGCGGTGTTCCCGCGCCCAGATGCATGACGGCCGTCATGTAAAGCGACTGCACGACATGCTCAAAGCCGATGGAGGCTTCCTTCATTCCGCCAGGCATTTTGGTGCGTAAGATCTCGTCCATCTGCCGCGTAGTTTCGGTGTATGCGGCCTGCGACTGGGCACTTTCCTCTGCCGTGGGGCCTTCAAAGGTGGCTGAGTCGCCGGATTCGCTCTCTGCAATCGCGGACGCAGTTGCAGATTCTGCAGGCGCAGGCACCGGAGCATCGGGTACTGCGTGAATTCCGCTGGGCGAGTTGGAAGGCAGCGCTGCCTCGGGTGTCGGCGGTGCTGATTCCTTGGCGCTCTCCCGCTCCTCCTCATTGATCACATTGGGGCGCACATCGCCTTCGCTGGTGAACTTTCTGCGGTCAATTACGGTGAACTGAGGCTCTTTTTCTTTCATGGGGCGATCCTGCTTTCTAAAAAAACAATTCCTGATTGAAAAAATGCTAGTCGAAATTATTAGGCGTGGTTGCTTTCTGTTTGCTGCCAGCGGAACGGAAGTGTGCACGCGATGGCTTGGATGCCCTTCACGGTCAGCGGAGTTTTTTTATCGAGTGCTTCGCGACGAATGTAGCCCAGTGCGATGCATTGTTCTGCGCCGGTGGGGAGAACAATGGTTGCGGCGCTGGTGATGTCGCCGACGGGCTGCCCTTCGGCCAGGATCGGAGTCTTTTCGGTGTCATCGGCAGTCGCAGGCAGAAGGGCATTCAATAGAAATCCTGAAAAGGTGCGATGCACATTGCCGCGCGAGCGAATGCGCTCCACAATCTCCTGGCCGAGATAGCAGCCTTTGCTAAAGTGCAACGCGCGCATCTGGTTGGTTTCCTGCGGCAGATCGCGGGAGGAGATATCTTTGCCGAATGCGGGCGTACCTTCGAGAATTCGCAGTTGTTCTACGGCTTGGTCGGAACACTCCACCGCGCCTGCATCGTGGATCGCGTTGTGCAGCGAGGGAGCGGAATCGGGCGCAATCCAAAGCTCGATGAAAGGAACAAGAGGGCCATACGCAGCAACGACCGTGACAGCGTTCCCATTCCAGTTTTGCTCGCGCAATTCCAGCGGCGCTAAATTTTTAGCGTCGAGCCCGATTTTTTCAAGGATGTCTACGGCCTGCGGGCCAGCGACTGCGAGCCGCGCCATGTGCGGTGCGGGCGTCAGCGTTACATCATCCATGATGATGAAGCGATCGAGAAATGTGGTGAGCGCTTCGACCTGCGCGGCATCCGTATCCAGCCATAGCGCGTCGCCGTGTTGATAGATATTGAGATCGCCCTGAATGCGTCCCTGTGCATTCAATACGAACGCATAGCAGCCCTGATTGATTGCAAGCGCGCCGACGTGGTTGGTGACCATGCCATTGAGCCAGCGCACGCGATCTTCGCCGGTACAGAAGAGCAGCGCTCGACTCTCCATCTTAAAAACGCCACAGCCCTGCAAGAGTGCGGCTAACTCCTGCATGGAAGAGTGAACGGCAGTGGGAATGGGAGGAGCCATCGCATTGGAAGGGGAACTCATCGGATCGCGACGTACACTGTGATTATAGCTTTCTGTCGGTGCCGATGTAGGGCCGAGAGAGCGTATTTGGTGAGGGTCGACTGTGGCGCATTCGAGGATGAGAATGAAACCTGCTGCGACGCGAGCAGTCAGGTGGAGTGGACGCGGCGCGCTGGTCTGTCTCCTTTTTTTGTTTGCGGCCAGCGTTATGGCGCAAAGCGCAGACAACAAGACACCGGCTCCTCCGACAGCACCTTCGTCCGCAGGTGGATCCCCCTCTTCGCAGGACTCTCTTGCTGCGGCACGCACTCGCATCACACAGGCGCAGGCAGCGGAACTTTTTCGCTCTGTCAAAAGCATTCTGCAGTTTGATAGCCAGGACACAGGCTATGTCATTGTGCATCCGGTGGTGCCGCGTCTGGTGACGCGCGATGAGGTGGTCGCGTACCTGACCGATCAGATGAAGAAGAATGAAGACACGCAGCGACTGCAACGGTCGGAACTGGTGTTGAAAAAGTTTGGGCTGCTGGATCGCGACTTTCACCTGGAACCTTTTCTGCTGCAGTTGCTGGGTGAGCAGATTGCTGGCTACTACGACGACAAATCAAAAACAGTTAACCTGCTGGATTGGATTAGCCCGGAGGAGCAAAAGCCGGTGCTGGCGCATGAGCTGACCCATGCGTTGCAGGATCAGCATGTTCCCTTGCAGACGTGGGAGCAGCAGGGGAAGCTGGGCATTGCGAAAAATGTAAAAGAAGACAACATTTTTCTTGCCGTCGACGAAACGGATACTGCGCGGGATGCGGTGCTGGAGGGCCAGGCGATGGCTGTCTTTGTCGATTACGCGCTGCAGCAGACGGGCAAAACATTGCTGACCGCGCCGGATATGGTGGCAAAGATGAAGCAGGCGATGGTGGACAATGCTGGTTCTCCAGTGATGGCGCGGGCGCCGGTGCTTTTGCAGCAGTCTTTAATTTTTCCGTATCGCGAGGGGTTGGATTTCATTACGACTGTACTCCGCAACAAGGGACGAGAGGCGGCCTTTATTGGGACGCTCGATCATCCCCCCAGCTCCACATATCAGATTTTGCAGCCAGCGGCGTATTTGAATGGCGCGAAGGTTCCGCTGCTGACGATGCCGGATATTCATGGTCTGATCCACCCCGAATACAAGCCCTATGACATTGGCGTGATGGGCGCGCTGGATGTGCGCATTTTAGCCTCAGCCTTTAGCGGCCCGCGCGCCGCAGATGCCCTGACCCCGACGTGGCGCGGAGGCATTTACTATGCCGCCCAGCGTCGCGATGCAAAAACGGCTGCAGAGCGATCTTCAACCGCGTCGCTGGCCCTGCTGTATCTTTCTCGTTGGACGACACCGAAGGCCGCGCGGCGATTTGCGGCGATCTACGCGGCGCAGATTAATCGCAAGTATGATCACGCCGTGCAGATTCCATCGACCTCTGACAATTCGGGGCGACGAGGTTTCCACGGCGACGTGAAGGATCGGATTTGGGATACATCGGAAGGCCCGGTGCTGCTGACGGTCTCTGGGCGCAACGTTTTTGTCAGTGAAGGATTTGCTCTTCCGCTGGCGCGGAAACTGGAGTTTGTCATGCTGGGCAGCGTTGCCTCGCCTTCACACAACATGGCTGCAAATCCATCTCAACCGCTGGAGGAACTCACCTTCCCGCTTCGGCACTTTTTCGGAACGTGCGGAATTCCTCGCGCTGCTCTTCAGATTCCACAGCAGATATACTGAACAGGTTCCCACGCTTGTGGAATCTGGTTGTTCGTAGGTTGAACGCGCGGTGAGCCATTGAAATTTCAACGGAGGAAACATGCATCACGCGGAGATTGGCATCATTGGCGGCAGCGGGCTTTACACTATGCCCGGATTAACAAATGTGCGCGAGGAGCAGATCAGCACTCCCTTTGGTGATCCTTCAGACTGGCTGGTACTTGGCGACCTGGAAGGCCGCAAGGTGGCCTTTTTGGCCCGGCATGGCCGAGGCCATCGCATCCTGCCGTCGGATCTGAATTTTCGCGCGAACATCTATGCGATGAAGCAGCTGGGTGTGACGAGCATTCTCTCCATCTCTGCGGTGGGATCGCTGAAAAAGGAGCATGTGCCGGGAATGTTTGTGGTGCCGGATCAGTTTATTGATCGCACCACAGCGCGTCGCGCCACATTTTTTGGCAATGACATTGTCGCCCATGTCTCGATGGCCGATCCTGTGTGCGCCCAAGTTTCAAAAACGCTGACTGCCGCGTGCAAGGCCTCAGCCGTTCAAGCGCAGCGTGGCGGGACCTACGTCTGCATGGAGGGACCGCAATTTTCGACCCGCGCGGAATCGAACCTCTATCGTTCGTGGGGTGCAGACATCATTGGGATGACGAACCTACAGGAGGCAAAGCTCGCTCGCGAAGCCGAGATTTGCTACGGCACGCTTGCTATGGTGACCGATTATGACTGCTGGTACGAGGGCCATGAGGCCGTAACCACAGAGCAGATTGTCGCCGTGCTGAACCAGAATGCGGACAACGCCGTCAAGGTGATTCGCGCTGCTGTTGCGGCGCTCCCCGCGCACAGCAGTTGCAAGTGCAATTCTGCTTTGAAGGATGCGATTCTGACGAAGCATTCCGTAATTCCGCTGGCTACGCGGCAAAAGCTGCGCCTGATTCTCGAGAAATACATTTCGTAATTTGCACCGAAAAATCTGCAAGAAGAAAGTTTGCTCGTCGCGCATGTCCATTCTCGTTGTTGGTTCCGTTGCATTCGATAGCATTCAAACCCCTCATGGTAAGGTGGACCACTGCCTGGGCGGCGCGGCCACACATTTTGCTCTGGCCGCCAGCTTTTTTACACAGGTGCGCGTCATCGCCGTGGTGGGCGAAGATTTTACCGCCGCACATGAAGCTGTCTTTACCGTGCGCGGCATTGACACCGCTGGCATTGAGCACGCTGCGGGGAACAGCTTCCATTGGTCGGGCGCATACCACGAAAATTTGAACGAGGCACAGACGCTGCAGACGGATCTGAATGTCTTTCAGCATTTTCAGCCGAAGATTCCCGCCGTTTATACGGATAGCGAATATTTATTTCTCGCCAACATTGATCCCGTGTTGCAGCAGCAGGTGCGGCAACAGATGCCCAAGGTCCGCATGGTCTGCGGTGACACCATGAACTATTGGATCACCGGGCATTCGGATGCTCTGCGCCATGTGCTGCGCGGGCTGGATACGCTGCTAATTAACGACGGCGAGGCGAAGCTGCTCGCCGACAAGAGCAATCTTGTCGAAGCCGCGGAACGCATTCTGGAGATGGGGCCGAAGACGCTGGTCATCAAACATGGTGAGTACGGCGCGACGGCTTTTTTTAGTGAGGAATCTTTTCGCGCGGAAAGTTCCTTTCGCGGTCAGATTAAAAATCGCTTCTTCCGCGCACCTGCGCTTCCACTGGCAACGGTGGTTGACCCAACCGGCGCGGGCGACTCCTTTGCCGGTGGCTTCTTTGGGTATCTAGCTTCGCAGCCCGAGGTAACCCCAGCGGTTTTCAAGCGTGCCATGTTTTATGGCGGTGTGATGGGTTCCTTTGCTGTGGAGCGGTTTGGCACGGAACGCGTGCAACATCTGACGAAAGCGGAGATTGAACAGCGCTTTGAACTCTTCCGTGAACTCTCGCACCTCGATGGACTCTAAAACTTCGCGAACGAGCGGGGGAGGGGGCACCAGAGAGGAAACTCCTTTTGTGCTGGCGCTTTCGCTGGCGCTGGTTGCGGCCTCGCTTGCCTACTGCTATCGCAATGGATTCCTGCTTCTCTACGGCGACGCCGTCGCCCATCTGCATATCGCGCGTAGAATTTTTGATTCGCTGAACCCTGGAATCAGCCAGCTTGGTTCTGTCTGGCTGCCGCTGCCGCACTTGCTGCTGTTGCCTTTTGTGTGGCGTACGGAGTGGTGGCAGAATGGGCTGGCTGGAGTCGTTCCTTCCATGCTGAGTTACGTCGCGGCCAGTGTCGGCATGTATCGACTGGCGCGATTCTGGCTGGAGCCGCCGTGGGCGCTGCTCGCCTTTCTTGCACTCGCGCTGAACCCCGGCCTGCTTTATATGAGCACCACGGCGATGACGGAGCCATTGTTTCTCGCGCTGTTTCTTTGGAGCGCAGTCCTGCTGCTGGAGTGGGATCGCGCTACCCGGCTCGATCAACTAGATGCAGCCCGCGCCATTTTGTGGAAGCTGACTGCAGTACTGGTTGCTGCAGTTTTTACTCGCTATGACGGATGGATTCTAGGAACGCTGATTTGGTGCATCGCCGCACTGTGGACGGTGCGCCGACGGCTTTGGCGGCATCGCTCCCTGCGCTTTGCCTTGATTGCCTGCACGGTGCTGCTTGCCGCTGCGCCGACGCTGTGGCTCTTCTACAACTGGAAGTTCGATGGCGACCCGCTTGCATTTATGCGCGGGCCCTACTCGGCAAAGGCGATTGAACTGCGCACCTCTGCGCCGGGAAGCGCCCATTATCCCGGTTACCATGACATGCACATCGCCATTTTATTTTTTTTAAAATCGGCGACGCTCGGCGCATTCACGCGGCATGTTGGTCACGCGGGATTATTGCTGGCGTATCTGGGCACGCTGCTGGCCGTGGTTCGGCATCGTACATCGGCATGGGCTGCAGCGTTGTTGCTCTGGATGCCGCTTCCTTTTTACACCTACTCTGTGGCCTATAGCGCGGTGCCCATTTTTATTCCCATCTGGGGGCCGTTTGCGTATTACAACACGCGCTATGGAATGGAGATGCTGCCTGCCTTCGCCTTGTTCCCGATATTTGTAGCTGTGGCAGTTACAAATAGGTGGCCCGGCGGGCGGAAGCCAATGCTGGCGTTGGTGGCGCTGCTGGTCATCATCAATAGCCTGCTGCTGATGCGGGCCACACCGTTAGTTTTGCAGGAGGCCTGCGTCAACGCCAGCACGCGCGTTCCCTTTGAAAAGGCCCTGGCCAAAAGCCTCTCGCTGATCCCGACGACAGATACCATTTTGATGTACACCTCCGCGCATGTAGGAGCCTTGCAGGACATGGGCTTTCCCTTGAAGCAGACGGTGAACGAAGGCGACGGAATGCAGTGGATTCCCGCGATGGATCATCCGGCGCCGGCAGCAAACGTCATCGTCGCAATTGCGGGGGCCCCGGTGGATCAAGCGGTGAAGCGCCATCCGCAAGGGCAGCGGCTGATGGATATTATCTGCAGCACGGGCCAGCCTTGCGCTCGGGTGTACCAATCCAGCGTTGATTCATCGACCAAACAGCAACTTCAGCGATAATCGGAGTTCAGATGATTTCTTTTGTAAAAGCACACGCCTGCGGCAACGATTTTTTGATTGTGGAGGATGCGCTGGCGCAAGGTAAGCACGCCGAGCAGGCGCGCATTTTATGCGAGCGCAACACCGGCGTCGGGGCCGATGGTGTGGAGTATGTGGACGAACGCCCAGATGGGACGATCAAGATTCGCCTGATGAATGCGGATGGATCGGAGGCGGAAATCTCGGGCAATGGCACGCGCTGCGTGGCGGCGTGGCTTGCTTACTCTGAAAAGAAAACTGATGTTGCGCTGGTGACAAAAGCTGGCCCGCGACATTGCCGGGTCATCTCGCAAGAGGGCAACACGGTGCACATTGCAACCGAGATGGGCGTGCCGACGGCGCGGAACCTGAAGCTGACATTCGAAGGTGGGCTGACGCTGGATGGCGTCGAGGTTTCTGTGGGGAATCCGCACTACATTGTGTTTGTTGAGACCGAGGACTTCTCCGTCAACGGAATCGCCTGGCAGCAGATGGGGGCAAAAATTTGCGCCCACAAGGCCTTTCCGCACAGCACCAACGCGGAGTTTGTGCGCGTTGTCGATAAGAACACGATTGCTTTTCGAATTTTTGAGCGCGGAGTTGGGCCAACGCTTTCCTCGGGAACCGGCACCTGCGCCTCTGCAACGGCAAGCATTTTCAGCAAGGGCACCGCGCGGCATCTTACGGTGCAGGCCGAGGGCGGCGATCAGATCATCCACTGGCCTGCAGACGACCAGCCCATTTTGCTCACAGGCCCGGCTACGATCATCGCGCGCGGAGTCGCGATAACGTCATGAACCGCGTCGTTGAAAATCCCCTGCTGCGACCCGCCGCGCTCCGTGCGGGTGGTGCGTTGCGTGTGGTCTCGCCTGCAAGCTGGTTCGACCTGCAAAAGGCCGAAGCGGGAGTTGCGAGGTTGCGAACCATGGAATATCACGCGGAGCAAGGCGCACACGCACTGGCGCGGTATGCGGAATACTCTGCGGGGACCGTCGTTGAACGTCTGGAAGATTTCCATGCGGCCTTCTCTGATACTGCGGTCGACGCCGTAATATGTAACCGTGGCGGTTACGGATCGGCGGAGCTGCTGCGAGGGTTGAATATCGAGCTGATCCGCAAAAATCCTAAAGCCTTTATCGGATGCAGTGACATTACAACCCTGCTGACATGGCTGCACGATGCAACCGGATTGGTTACCTTCCACGGCCCCATGGTTGCAGGCGATTTTGCGCGCGAAGATGGCATCGACATCCAATGCTGGAACCAAGCGCTTTCGCAGACAGCACCCTGGCAGCTGGATGCCAGCGCTGGCATGCGCGTGATGAAGCCGGGTCGAGCCAAGGGAAAATTCTATGGCGGCTGCCTTTCCATGCTGGTCGCGTCGCTGGGTACGCCGTATGAAATCCAAACCCACGGGACGATTTTGTTCATTGAAGATGTTGCCGCGCGACCCTACCAGATTGACCGCATGTTGCAGCAACTCCGCCTCGCCGGAAAACTGGATCATGTGCGCGGCATTGTCTTCGGCCACATGCTGGATTGCGGCCAACCCGGCCAGCCTGCGGAGATGTTGGAAAATGTTCTGCAACGCACACTGGCAGATTTCCCCGGCCCCATCGCCTTTGGCCTGCGCTCCGGGCATGTGCCCTCGCGTAATCTGACGCTACCTATTGGAGTGGCGAGCGAACTTGATCTCACGCAATCCCCGATGCTTTGTTTTCTCGAACCCGCTGTTACGCTGGAAGCACGCAGGCATGAATAACTCGAAGCAAGCCCCGAAGCACGTTCATCTCATCGGAATCTGTGGCACGGCCATGGCCTCCCTCGCGGGCCTGTTGCAGCTTTCAGGCTGGCACGTTACCGGCTCGGATGCTGCCGTCTATCCGCCGATGTCTGACCTTTTAGCGGAACTGGGCATCCCGATTTGCCAGCCCTTTGCGGAAGACAATCTGCAACCGCGCCCAGATCACATCATCGTGGGCAACGCGATTTCTCGCGGCAATGTTGAGCTGGAATATGCGCTCGACGAAAAAATTCCTGTGCACTCCATGGCGCAGACGATTCATGAACAGTTTTTGCGCGGCAGGGAGTCGCTGGTGGTAGCGGGCACACATGGCAAGACCACTACGACCAGCATGTTGGCGTGGATGTCTCAGGTCGCGGCGGAGTCCGCTGCGTAGTGGGAGCCATCATTT
>VFSW01002807.1_pt1 | contig 26249 bp, 18 predicted proteins | sample 5358111 | NCBI WGS metagenome assembly VFSW01 (sample SAMN11554181, study PRJNA540505) | mine drainage metagenome | isolation source: sediment from site ElyBrook_90M | place: USA: Ely Copper Mine, Vershire, VT | collected 2017 | reverse complement strand
ACCTCCGCCATCACGGCGATACCGCGTTGCACACCGGGCCGCGCCTCGATCGCGTCGTACCACCGTTTGAGGTGCGGAAAGTCGGCGAGGTCCTGTCCCTGCATTTTGTGCAGCCGGAGCCAGGGGTAAGTAGCCATGTCGGCGATTGAGTATTCGCCCGCCAGATATGGGACCCTGGCGACGCGCTTGTCAATCACGCCATAGATGCGGTGCGCCTCGTTGGTGTAGCGATCGATCGCGTATTGGAGCTTTTCCGGGGCGTAGCGGCGGAAATGGTGAGCCTGCCCGAGCATCGGGCCGACGCTTGCCATCTGGAACATCAGCCATTCGATGACGTTGTAGCTTGCGCGGACTACCTTGGGCATAAAGCGGCCAGTCTTTCCCGCGAGATAGAGCAGTATCGCGCCCGACTCGAAGATGGCGATCGGAGTGCCGCCCGGCCCGTCGTGATCGACGATCGCCGGCATTTTGTTGTTCGGGCTGATTTTCAGGAATTCCGGCGCGAACTGGTCGCCCTTTCCTATATTGATGGGAATTACCTTGTATTCGAGTTTCGCCTCTTCCAGAAGAATAGTAACTTTATGTCCATTCGGGGTGGGCCAATAGTAAACGTCAATCATTACAATTTCCTTTGCCCTCGGTGAGTGAATTCAATAGTGCGTCAGCCCGATTTCTTTGGTGCGGGCGGTATTCCCGCTTCGATTGTGAGCGGCAAGGCGAATTTAATTGCCTGCGGGGGTTCGCAAACGTCTTCGCTGCAGGCCTGAAAGCGCAACGTTCCCGCGATCTCGTAGAGTCCGGATTCAATAGTCTTGCCCAACGCCAGGAGGAACGGCGCCGGCATCGGAGGACTCCATTTGATGCCGATTTTGCCGTGCGCCTTGAACTCGTTTCCATAGACTGGCAGCGTCTCCCCCAGAGCCTGTAACAGAAGCGGCTCTGACGCCGGCAGTTCGAGCGATTGCTCACCGATAAGCGGGCTTTCCAGGATCAAATCAAGGGCCTGATAATTAGCCGGGAGCGGCCTGCCGTAAATATGCCAGCCAGCATCGACGCGCACGTCCAACGCCAGTCCGAGTTCCTGCCCCGGGAAGCATCGGTCGGTCGAAAGGGAGACCGTCGCACTGAGCATACCAGCTTTGATCTCGATCGAGTTTCCGCCGGCATTATCACAGTGCCGCAGCACGACCTCAGAAGCGGACGGACGATGTTCATAACTGCGCAGGAACAGCTTGTCGCGTACGGTGCCATCGGGCCCGATGAGGTATTCGCCGGGCCACGGCATTCCGTACATCATTTTGTGGTCTTCGGGAATGTTGGTGTTGAGGATTCCGAACGCCCGGATGACCTTGCTGCCGATGTCCGAAAGCAGTGGGTATTCGATCTTGTACGCGCCGCCGAAATTACTGAGGATTTCGCGCGAGTCGTAGGTGATCGCCGCCGCGTTGATTCCGTGCGCTTTCAATTGTCCAAGTGTGTTTTGCAGCTCGACGAGCTGGTTGCGGCAATAGGGTCACCAATCCGCGCTGCGGCTGAAGAGCAGCAACAAGCCGTTCGGACCCATCAGATCGTGAAGCGACCTTTTCTGGCCGGACTGATCGGGAAGGGTGAAATCCGGGACCTTCGCGCCGACCTCAGGGCCGGTGCGAAAGCCGTCGTTCTGCGCCTCGACGAACTCGACCCATTCGCTGGTCTGGATGTCCGCGCCACCTGCCCTCATTTTGCCAACGACGCCGTGCAGGACCTCGACCTTTCTCGCAGCTTCCATAAATTTCAACGGCCTCCTGATGAACGCATGCGTTTACCGATGACTGCGGGGAACGTTAGTCAAGTTGGAACGATCAGTCAAGACGCATACGGGAAACCAATTGTGCCGTCGTCCGAGCCCTGTAAAAGAGAGCTTGAATAACCGCGGGCACGGCCGATATTATCGAACGTCCGTTCCAGAATTCTCAGAGATGATGGCTGGCGTAAAACAATTCAACCGGAATGATGTGCTCGACCGCGCGATGGAGGCGTTCTGGCGCAGTGGCTATCAGGCCACCTCGATTCAGGATTTGGTGGATGCGACCGGCGTAAACCGGGGCAGCCTCTATACGACGTTTGGCAACAAGCGGGGACTATTTCTGGCAGTACTCGATCATTACTCGGAGCGGATAGCAAGTCCGACCATGGCGGAACTGCAGGATCCAGACCCGCGCCGGGCAATCGAGAAAATGTTCGAATCGATCATCCGGCGCACGAGCGATTCGTCGTGGCCGCGCGGATGCCTCAATACCAATACATCCCTGGAGTGTCCTGGAGCCGGCGACGATATCGGGCGTAAGATCGCCGAGCTGTTGGGCCAGCAGGAGTCGGCAATTTACCAAGTGCTGCGTCGCGCCCAGACCGAAGGCGAGTTGGACCCGAAACAGGATGCGCGCGCGTTGGCGCGATTCTTTGTGGGTGTCGCCCAGGGATTGAATGTGGTCAACAAGGCTGCGCCGGATCCCGCGATGCTCAAGGACATGGTCAAAGTCGCCATGCGAATTTGGGACACTGCAAAAACCCGCCCGCTCTAGTGTCCTGGCTCGTGAATCTCTATAGCGCCGTCACCTAACTAGACAAGGAAATATGGGGACGCATGATTAAGCTGGTCAGGGCACCTGTTTTCGTTCGACACGGGGGGGTTGATGGATCTTGGGGCGGCGGTGTAAGTGAAGGGATGGCGGCCGCTCGGGTGGTGGGGCGGCGCGGCGAATTTTGATTGCCCACGGGGCGGAAACCCGGATGGGGCGGAGTTTCCGCCGGACCAAGCAAACCATCTCGCCTCAAAAGCAGAAATGAGGAGTCGACAAGTGACTGGACAAAAGTTGCGCTTCGGCGCGTTTATCGCGCCATTTCATCCGGTGGACGAAAATCCGACGCTCGCTATCCAGCGCGACCTCGACCTGGTGCGGTGGATGGACGAATGCGGTTACGACGAGGCCTGGATCGGCGAGCATCATTCGGCCGGCTACGAGATTATCGCGAGTCCGGAAATCTTTATCGCCACCGCCGCGGAGCGCACGCGCAATATCAGGCTCGGCACGGGCGTAGCGTCGCTGCCGTATCATCATCCGCTGATGCTCGCGGATCGGATAAATCAACTCGACCATATTACGCGCGGGCGGGTGATGTTCGGGGTGGGGCCGGGCGCGCTACCTTCGGACGCGATGATGATGGGGATCGAAGTTGCCAAGCAGCGCGACATGATGGATGAGGCGCTGGCGGTGCTGGTCAGGCTCTTGCGCGGCGAGACGGTCACGGAAAAGACCGACTGGTTTACGCTCAAGGAGGCGCGCCTCCAGATGACGCCCTACTCGCGGCCGTCGGTCGAGATTGCGGTGGCGAGCCAGGTGTCGCCTTCGGGCGCGCGCGCGGCGGGACGGCATGGCGTGGGACTGCTTTCGATCGGCGCGACCTCGGCCGGAGGCTTCAACGGGCTCTCCTCGAACTGGGCGATCGCCGAGGAGATGGCGCGCGATAACGGGACTGTCGTCGACCGGTCGCGATGGCGGCTGGTCGGTCCGGTGCACGTCGCGGAGACGCGCGAGCAGGCGCGCGCCAATGTGCGCTTCGGGCTCGAGAAGTGGCTCTACTACTTCCGCGAGGTGGCGATACTTCCGGTCGCGATTCAGAATGGCGCCGATCCGGTCGATGCGTTGATCGAGTCGGGGCTGGCGGTTATCGGGACGCCGGACGACTGTATCGCGCAGATCGAGCGTCTGCAGAAACAATCGGGCGGGTTCGGATGTTTTCTGCAGCTTGCGCATAACTGGGCGCCATGGGATGCGACGCGGCGGTCGTACGAGATGATCGCGCGCTACGTGATGCCGAAGTTCCAGGAGCTTAACGTGAATCGCGACGCGTCGATCGAGTGGGCGCGGACGAATCGCGGAGATTTTTTCGGGCAGGCGGTTGCGGCCTGGGGAGCGCGGATCGCGCAGCACGTCGCGGAGAAGGGCTCGGAGAATGTCGCGCCGCAGATGATCGAGGCGCTCCAGGCGGCGGTGAAGAATCCGAACGGCGGCTGAGCGAGATTCGCCGCGCGGGTTGGAATTACACCAGTATCGGAAAAACCGGCGCGGGATTGTGCCTGCGCCCCTGACGTAGCGATGGAGAGTTGAAAAATGCGCGCCGCCATAATGCGCGACCACAAGCTGGTGGTCGATAATATTCCGGTTCCCGAGCCGGGTCCCGGTGAAGTTCTGGTCAAGACGCTGGCATGCGGAATATGCGGATCGGACCTGCATGCGCTGAAACATCTGGAGAAGCTTATCGATCTGGCCAAGCGATCGGGCGGCCCGTTCGTGATGGATCCCAAGCGCGACATCGTCATGGGGCACGAGTTCTGCGCCGAGATTCTCGACTTCGGAGCGAATACGAATCGGCGGCTCAAGGTCGGGCAGCGGGTGTGCTCGATGCCGCTGCTGTTTCGGCCGACTGGGCTCGAGACGGTCGGCTATTCCAACGACAATCCGGGCGGATACGCGGAGCAGATGCGGCTTACCGAGGGGCTGCTGCTCGAAGTGCCCAACGGACTTTCGACCGAGCGGGCGGCGCTGACCGAGCCGATGGCGGTGGGCTATCACGCGGTGCAGAAGGCGAATCTGCGCGCGGACGACGTGCCGCTGGTAATTGGCTGCGGGCCGGTGGGGCTGTCGGTAATCGCGGCGCTGAAGCTCAAAGGAGTGCATCCGATAGTCGCGGCCGATTTTTCGCCGCGCCGGCGCGAGTTGGCGGTTCAGATGGGCGCCGATGTGGTCGCCGATCCGAAGCAAAAGTCGCCGTTTGCGAGCTGGAGCGAGATGGCGGCCTACAAGGACCCGTCGAAGGCGCCGCCGATGGCGCCCTGGATGCCTGGTCCGCCGATGCGTCCGGCGGTGATCTTCGAGTGTGTCGGCGTGCCGGGCGTGATCGACTCGATCATGGCGTCGGCGGCGGCGAACGCGCGGATCGTGGTCGTTGGCGTGTGCATGGAAGCGGATCAGTTTCAGCCGATGTTCGGAATCAACAAGGAACTGAATATCCAGTTCGTGCTCGGCTATACGGGAGAGGAATTCACCGCGACGCTGAGTAATCTGGCCGAGGGCAGGGTCAATGGCGATCCGCTGATTACGGGCAAGGTCGGAGTCGAGGGCGTCGCGAAGGCGTTTGAGGATTTGGCGTCGCCGGAGACGCACGCAAAGATAATGGTCGAGCCCTGGCGGAGCTAACCGGGCGATAGGGACCCTCACCCGGCGCTCCGCGCCGCCCTCTCCCGATTAGGGAGAGGGATAATTCAAGGCGCGGGAGCCGCCTTTACATCGACGATTGGGAGAGGGGCGAACCACAACGGGCACATGGCATTTGGGATATGGCGGCGAGTGGCGGGGAGATCATGTTCAGATTCGATAACAAAGTGGGGATCGTGACCGGAGGCGGATCGGGAATCGGGCGGGCGACGGCGGCCGGCTTCGCGCGGCTGGGCGGCACGATCGTAATCGCCGATATCAACCGGGCGAACGGGGAGAAGGTGGCGGGCGAGATCGCAGCGGCGGGAGGAAAGGCGCTGGCGGTCGCCGCCGACGTGACGAATCAGGCTCAACTGGAAGCGATGATCCAGCTTGCGGTCGACAACTTCGGGCGGCTCGATTTTCTCCACAACACTGCGTTCGGGCTCCCGGCGGCGGCGACGACGGCCGGCGGGCCGACGGGATCGCTCAGCGACGCGACCTGGAATCAGATGCTCGACGTGGGGCTGACGGCGGTGTTCCGCGCGATCAGGAAGGCGATTCCGATCATGCGGGCGCAGGGCGGCGGTGCGATCGTGAACACGGCGTCGATCTCGGGGCTGCGAGCCGACTATGGAATCGCGGCGTACAACGCGGCGAAGGCGGCGGTAATCAATCTCACGCGGGTGGTCGCGATCGAGTACGCGAGCGCGGGTATCCGGTGCAATTGCGTATGTCCGGGCGCGATTCAGACGCCACTGATTCAGCCGGCGATGGATATTCCGCAGTTCGCCGAGCGGATGCGGGCGGCGATTCCGATGGGGCGGCTGGGGAAGCCCGAGGAGATCGCGAACGTGGTGCTCTTTCTTGGATCGGACGCGGCGTCGTTCGTGACCGGGGCGGCGTTCGTGGCCGATGGCGGACAGACGGCGAAGACCGGCAGCCCAAGCTTCATGGCGGAATAGCTTTTCCCGGTAGCGGGGAAAAGGGCGATAAATCGAGCGGCTCGCCAGCAGCGGGCCGCTCGACGCATGACTGGCGCATTCTTTTGGCGAACGGGTTAGACTAATCAGCCGAGAGCGTTTTGGCGGACAGGGAGGACGAGAGAAAGCATGGGAGCGGCTGCCCAGATTTCACCCAACGAGCGCGTGGCGGAGTTCCGCCGCGTCTTCGCGCGCGCCGAGGCCGAGGTCAGCAAGATAATCGTTGGCCATCAGGACGTGATTCGTAAACTGCTGACCGCGCTTTTTTCGGGCGGTCATGTCTTGGTCGAAGGGGTCCCGGGCCTCGGCAAGACGCTGATGTGCAAGACGGCGAGCGACGCGCTCGGGCTGAGCTTCAAGCGGATCCAGTTCACGCCCGACCTGATGCCGTCCGATATCGTGGGCACGCAGGTGCTGGCGGAATCCGACGGGCGGCGCGAGTTCCATTTCAAGGCCGGACCGATTTTCGCGCATGTGGTGCTGGGCGACGAGATAAATCGCGCGACGCCCAAGACGCAGTCGGCCGTGCTCGAGGCGATGGAGGAGCGGCAGGTGACGGTCTTCGGCACCACGTACCGGCTCGATCCGCCCTTCATGGTGCTGGCGACGCAGAATCCGATCGAGCTCGAGGGGACGTATCCGCTGCCCGAGGCGCAGATGGATCGTTTCCTGTTCAAGGTTGTGATGGGGCCGCCGAAGCCCGAGGAGTTGCGCGAGATACTGAATCGGACGACGGGGACCAATGCGGGCGTGGCGCAATCGATCTTTCCGCCGGCGCAGGCGCCCGCTGCGATCGAGCAGTTGAAAGCGCTGGTGCGCGAAGTGATGGTGGCCGAGCCGGTCGAGCGCTACGTAATCGGGATGATCGGGGCCTGCACGCCCAACGGGCCGGGCTCGATCCCCGAGGTTTCGCAATACCTGCGCTTCGGGCCGAGTCCGCGCGGCGCGCAGGCGTTGATGCTTGGGGCGAAGGTGAACGCGCTGCTCGACGGGCGCGTCAGCGTGAGCTTCGAGGACGTGACGGACACGATGATTCCGGCGCTGCGCCATCGCTTGCTGCGCAACTTTCAGGCGGAGGCGGAAAATGTCTCGACCGATTCGATCCTGGAGCAGGCCATGAAGCGGCTGAAGCGGCCGGCTCGCTCGTAGGCTCGCGCGATGCTCGGACTGCCGGAGGAATTCACGCCGGACTTTCTCGCCCGCCTCGAACATCTGCGCACCAGGACGCGGCGCGGGTACGAGGGTCTGGGCCAGGGCGGGCATCTGTCACCGCGGCGCGGATCGTCGCTCGAGTTCAACGACTTCCGGCATTACTCGCCCGGCGACGACTTCCGCTATATCGACTGGGGACTCTACGGACGCACTGATAAACTCTATGTAAAGTTGTTCAAGGAAGAAGAGGACCTGCTCACCTATATCTTTGTGGACGCGAGCGCCTCGATGGGATTTCCGGCCTCCGATCGCAAGTTCGAGCGTGCGGGCGCGATCGCGCTCGCGCTCGCGTACGTGGCGCTGGCGCAGGGCGACCGCGTGATGTTGCGGGTGCTGGCCGGTGACGGCAAGCCGGGAGCGCCGGGCTTTGTCCAGGGACGTCATCGGATAGTCGAGCTGGCGCAGCGGCTGGGCGCGGTCAGGCCGCGCGGCGAGCTTGACCTTGCGAACGCGCTCGCGCGCGAGCTGGTTTCGATCCGGCGCGCAGGCAAGGTCTTTGTCATTTCTGACTACCTGATGATGCTCAATACGGTGACGCGCGGCCTGGGGCTTTTCACCGCGGCCAACATGGACGCGACCGCGGTGCAGGTGCTGGGCGGCGGCGAGATCGAGGGGATGGGGCTTGCGGGAGATGTCGAGCTGGTCGATGCGGAGAGCGGCGAAGAGGTGAGCGTTTCGATCGGCGAACGCGAGCGCGAGCAATATCGGACGACGATCCAGCGGCTTGCGCGCGAGGTGCGGAGCTTTTGCCTGCGCCGCGGGTTCCATTACGCACTCCATACGACGGGTCAGGACTTCCATCGATTTTTCATCCGCGCCGTGACCGACTTCGGGCTGGTCCATTAGCGCCGATGGGTTTTCTCAATCCAGGCGCGCTGTATCTGTTCGCGCTCGTGCCCGCGCTGGCGATCGCCTACCTGGTGCGCGAGCGGCCGCGGCGGGTGACGGTGTCGAGCGTGCTCGCGTTTCGCGCGCTGAGTGCGCGGCGCGGCGAGCGCTTTGGCGGATGGCCGCGTCCGGACTGGATGTTCTTTGCCGAGCTGCTGATGCTGAGCCTCGCGGTGTTGGCGCTCGCCGGTCCTTATATTATTCGCGCGGGGAATCCGATCGCGGTCGTGATTGACGACTCGGCGCCGATGCAGGCGAAGACCAGTTCGGGGGCGACGCGTTTCGCGGCCGCGATCGACGGAGCGCGCGCGGCACTGAGTAAACTCGGCGGCGGCGAAGTGACTATCTATTTGACCGCGCCGACACCCCATCGCGCGGGGCCGCCGCTTAAGTCGCCGTCGGAAGCGGCCTCGGCGCTGAGCGCGCTGCGTCCAACCGATGCCCCTGGCGATCAGGCGGCGACCGCCGCGATGCTGAGCGAGCTGGCGTCCGACTCGCGCCTGGCGCGGGTGATTTACGCGGGCGCGCGCGCGATCGCCGATCCGGTGCCGACGCGTATCGAGCAGATTGCGGTGGGAGAGCCGGTTGCGAACTATGCGATCGGATCGTTCGTGCTGCGGCGCGCCGCGCTGGCGTCGGCGGCGATGCGCGCGCGCGTCGGAATCGCCAATTTCAGCCCGGCGCCGCAAAAGCTCACGATGACGGTCGAGGGGGATGGCAAGCCGATCGCGCATGCGCAGGCGGAACTCGGCGCGGGCGAGGCCGCCACGCTCGAGTTTCAGGATCTCGCGCCGGCGTCGGTCTATCGCGCCGAACTCGAGCCCGATGACGCCTTTGCGCTCGACAACGTGGCCTACGCGAGCTCGGCGGCGGTGAAATCGCTTTCGATTCTGTTCGTGAGTCCGACCCCGGCCGATGCGGCGGGTTTGGGCACGCTGCCGGGCGTAACGGTTCGCGCTGTGGCGCCGGACGGTTTCGCTCCGGACGATCTCGCCAGCGCCGATCTCGCGATCTTCGAGTATTCGGTGCCCAAAGAGATGCCGCCGGTCAACACGATGCTGGTGATGCCGCCGCCGGGCGATCCGATCTTCGGCTTCAACGTCACGCCCGCGGCGCGCGTCGAGATAACCGGGTGGCCGCCAACCGGACCGTTGACCGACTCGGTGAACTTCCTGCTCCTCAACCCGCGATCGGGCGAATACCTTGGCGAGCATCCGTGGATGCAGCCGATTGTCGCGGGAAGCAGCGGCAGCCTGATGCTTGCGGGCGAGCGCGGGGGCCATCGGTTTGTCGCGCTGGGCTTCAATCCGTTTCCGTATCTCGGCAAACGGAATCTGCCGATGTCGGTGCTGACGCTCAACTGCCTGAGTTATCTTGCGGGCCTTGGCGGCGACGCGTCGGGCTTTCGCACGGGCGAGCCGTGGATCGTGCCGTCGGGAACGCGAACCATAATCACGCCGGACGGGCGGAGCGTCCCTGTCACGCCGGGAACGCTGTTCACCGACGTATCGGAGCAGGGGCTTTACCGGCTCGTGACGGCGCAGCGCGTATCGGCGACGCGGGCGATCAACCTTGCGGACCTGGCCGCGTCCGACCTGGAAAATGAGCCGGCGCTCAAGGTCGAAGCGGCGGGCGGCGCGGCGGCGGTTTCGAGCGTCGCGCCGCGCAGGGAGCCGATCGCCGCGGTGTTGCTGGCGGCGATAATCGGGCTTGCGCTGATCGAAGCAGTGGTGGCGTATCGGCGCCGGCGCCGTATCGCGGTCTCGGTCTGACCATGAATCCCGGCGACTGGCGGCTTGATGGCGTGACGCTGGCGAACCCTCACGCGCTGTGGGCGTTGGCGGCGGTAGCCGCGGTTTTCGCCTGGTCGCTGGTGGGCGTGAATGCGCCGCGCAAGCTTATCGCGCCGGTGGTCCGTGCGATCGTGCTCGCGCTGTTTGTGCTGGCGCTGGCGTCCCCCGAGCGGGTGACGCATGTGCAGGGTGCGACGCGGCCCGCGGTGATCGATGCTTCAGCGAGTATCACGTCGGCGATGCGCGCGTGGACGGCGAAGTTGCTCAACGGCGAACTCGGGATGCGGGCGAGCGATCCGGCGGTTATCTTCGCGGCGAACTCCGAAGCGACGACGGTCGGGGACGCGGCCGCGACGCTTGCGAGCGCGGGCGGATGCGGCCAGTGCGCGCCTGGAGCGACCGACCTTGAAGCGGCGGTCGAGCGCGTGGCCGCAAATCCGTCGGTGCGAAACGGGCCGGTAGTGCTGGTGACCGACGGATGGGAGAATCGGGGCGACGCGATGCGCGCGGTGGGCGCGCTCCGATCGGCGGGCGTCGAGCTCGAGATCTTCACGCCACCAGCAGGCGGCGAATTTCCCGATGTCGCCATAACGGACCTCGCGCTGCCGCCGGCGCTCGCGAAAGCCGGCCCCTTCGCGCTCAGCGTCACGGCGGCCAACTACAATTCGTCGCCGGTCAGCGGCACGATCTCGATTCTCGAAGATGGCCGGCCGATCGAAACGCGCAGCGTCGTCCTGCCCAGCGGCCAGCAGCGCTTCGATTTTCCGGTCCATGCCGAGGGCTCGGGGCTGACGTCGTACACGGCGTCCTTCAAGCCGGCTAATCCGGCCGAGGACATTTACCCCGAGGATAACCTGCGCACGGCATGGGTAGGCGTCGGCGCGCAGCGCAAGGTGCTGGTGCTGAGCGGTTCGGCGCGCGACGCCGGCTATCTCGACACTGTGATCCGCCGGATGGGCCTCGAGCCGACGGTGGAGACTGTGGCGAACGCGGACTGGAGCGGCAGCGTAAAGGGATACGATGCGATACTGCTCAACAATATCGCGCGTGCGCGGCTCTCGCCGGCGGCGCAATCCGCGCTTGCGGCATACGCCGAGGAGGGGGGATCGCTCGCGATGGTCGGAGGCGACCAGAGCTTCGGGCTGGGCGGTTACGGCGCGGGTCCGATCGCGCGGGTGATGCCGGTGCTGATGAAGCCGCCGCAACATCATGAGCAGACCCGCGCGCTGGTGCTGATAATCGACAAGTCAGGATCGATGGGGCGCAACAACAAGCTCAACTACGCCAAGGCCGCCGCGCTCACCGTCACCAAGACGCTGCGCGACAGCGACTATATCAGCGTGATCGGCTTCGACTCGCAGCCCTTCGTCGTCGTGCCGCTCGCCGAGCTCAGTGAGACGCGGCCCTATTTCGACCAGATGATCGGCCGGCTTAAGGCGCAGGGCACGACGTTTCTGCTGCCGGCGCTCGAGGAGGCGGGGCGGACACTCGCGCAAAGCGGCGCCTCGATTAAGCACGTCGTAATCCTGACCGACGGCGAGACCGGCGGCACGGCGGCGATGTACTACGATCTGGTCTCAGCGATGCATCGCGAGGCGGGTGCGACGATCTCGACGATTGCGATCGGGCGCGAGGCCAACGTCGCGCTGCTGCAGGCAATCAGCCAGTACGGCGGCGGAAGCTTCTATCAGACCGACAGCCCGGCGAACCTGCCCGAAGTTTTCCTGCAGGATGTCGCGGCGCACGGCGGCGAAGCCACGATGGTCGAGAAACAGTTCGTTCCCTACACGGTCAGGCCCGATGCGGTGCTGAAGGATCTCGCGGGGCGAAGGCTTCCGGCGATCAAGGGCTATGTCGCGACCGAGCTAAAGCCCGGCGCCACGCTCGACGCATACGTCGAGAGCGGTGGCAGGCACGATCCGCTGATCGCGAGCTGGAGCGCGGGCGCGGGCAAGACGATCGCGGTAACCACCGACGCAAGCGGGCGATGGTCGTCGCCGTGGATGGGCGGGGATCTGTTTGGCGAACTGTGGAGACGGATTCTTTCATGGATGACTCCGCAAACGCCGAGCGGCCCCAGCTTCGATGTCGCGCTCGGCTATCGCGAAGGGCGGATTCATATCGGACTCACTGACTACAGCGAACATCCGGCGGCTTCCGGCGTGGTGACGGCGACCGTCATCCGTCCCGACGGTTCGAGAATCGTGACGACGCTTTCCGAGGAGGTTCCGGGCGAACTCTACGGCAGCTTCGACGCGCCCCATCCGGGCACGTACAACATCACGCTCCGGACGGCGGCGGGCGGTAATATCACTTTTCCGCCGCTCGCATATACAGTCAGTCCAGCCGTCAATGCGGAAGTTCCGCGATCGTCGCCTAACTATGCATTGCTTGAGCAACTGGCTTCGGCAACAGGTGGAAGGCTGAACCCTCCGGCGTCGCAGGTCGGACTGAGTCGCGCTGAGCATCAGGAGCGTCAGACGATGGCGTTCCCTCTGATCCTGGCTGCGATGCTGTTGTTGATCGGCGAAGCGCTAATCCGCCGCCTGACATGGTAGCGCATCGGCGCGCATGCACGATGCGCGGCGGGAGCGCATCGGGCGACCCCCAATCGAAGCGCGGCGCCGCAGATGATAACCTGTCCGGATGCCTTTGCGAGAGCTTCGATGCGCACGGCGGCGCGGGGTTGGGATGCGCGTGGTCTCGGCCTTGTCCGTGGCGGGATGCGCGTGTGTGATCATGCTGATGGCGGCGGTCGGGGCGGGGTCGCCGGCAACTTCGTCGCCGACCCCGAACGACTCCCAACCGACCGCCTCTGCGGTCCCTTCATCGGTTGCTTCGCCGGGATCCGTGCAATCGGCGGCAGGCCCGGTTTCGACGGCATCCTCGATAATCGAGCGGCTGACCGGCGAAGCTCCGAAGCCCGCGGATTCGGCCGCTGACGAACAGTCGGAAGTATTGTCACTACTGGCGCAGACGATCAGTTGGTATCGCCAGTTGGCTCTTGAGCGGACGTTGGTCGTGGACCCCAGCGAGACGCTCTTTTTCGATAGCGATCGGCAGATGGCGATCGAGATAGGACGATTTGCTTTCGATTACGCGAAGGCCGCCTCGGTTTTTTTTGCAAACGGAACCGGAACTCAGTCAATCGCCAAGGGCCCGCCCGGAGCCGGAGACCTGCAGGCTAAGGCGGCCCAGGCTCAAGCCGAAGTCGCCGAGGCAAAGACGCGCATCGTGACCCTCACGGCTCAGATGCGCCAGGCGCGCGGCAAGGCGCGGACGATACTGGCGGGTGAACTGGCGTCGGTGCAAAGCGAGCTTGAGCTGGAGCAGTCGCGAGTCGCTTCATTCCAGGAGTTCGCCGAGTTCGGCAAAGAGCGCCTCATACCCGGAACTTACGCCGGCGATATGGGCTCGCAGATAGAAGAACTCGGCCAGGGTGTCCCGGAACTGTACAGTCCGGGTGGAGGGCAAACACCGGCACAAGCCGCCCCCGAAACCGCCGCGCGGGCGGCCGCGAACGTCGCGTCGGCATCCGCCGAGAGCATCAAGTCGCAGTCGTTTGAGTCGACCGATCATGGGCTTTTGGGCCATATCAATTGGATTCTTCAACTGAGACGCAATCAGCAGGCGCTGGCGGAACGGATCCGGGCGACACAGATGCTGGTGGATGCGGTCGCGGCGCTCCAGCCGCCTCTGGTGGCGCGGATTCAAAAAGTCGAACAGCAGGCGGACCGTCTGACGGCTCAGGCGGGCACGGGCGATGTCGCCGCAATTGCGCAGCGCAAGAAGGATTTTCAAAAGCTCCTCGATCAGCATCGCGAGCTGGTCGCGGTGATTATGCCGTTGGCAAAGCAGTCGGTGGTGCTCGGGCAGTACATTGAAAATCTCCATCGATGGAATTCCGCTATCTCTGAGATGGTGCGCGGCGAACTGCGCCGGGTCATCATTCAGGTTACCCTGCTTGCGATTCTGCTCGGGAGCATCCTCGGCTCCGCAATGGTCTGGCGGAGCCTGACCTTCCGCTATATTCGCGACCCGCGCCGCCGCCGCCAGCTCTTGCAGTTGCGCAAGCTCGTGGTCGCAATCGTCATTGCGCTCGTGCTGATCTTTGATTTCACCAGCGAGCTGGGATCGATCGCCACGATTATGGGCTTTGCCGCCGCCGGGATAGCGCTGGCCCTGCAGAACGTAATCCTCTCGTTCGCCGGCTACTTCTTCATTACCGGCCGATTCGGTATTCGGGTCGGCGATCAGATTCAGCTCTCAGGCGTAAGCGGCGAGGTAATCGATGTCGGATTGATCAAGCTCACGATGATGGAGTTGGGCGGCGAGAACAACTATCGGCAGCCGACCGGCCGGATCGCGGTATTCGCAAATTCGGTTGTCTTTCAGACCAACGGCAACTTCTTCAAGCAGGCGCCCGGTTCCGATTTCACCTGGAACGAATTCAGCCTCACCCTCGCGCCCGATTGCGATTACCGGCTGGTCGAGCGCCGCATTCTGGAACTGGTCGAGGAGGTGTACGCGCGCTATCGCGATCAGTTGCTGCGGCAATACCGCGAGATGGAACGCGACCTGAATCTCACGCTTGAATCACCGCGCCCCCAGAGCCGGCTGCGTATCGGCGAGAGTGGCATCGGAATGATGATCCGCTATCCCGCCGAGATTCGTCAGACGGTGCAGGTAGCCGATGAAATCTCGCGCCGGCTGCTCGACGCACTCGATCGCGAACCCGGCCTCCAACTGGTCGTGCCCGGCACGCCGAATCTGCAGCGAGTGAATCTCCCACCGGCTTCCCAGCCAGCCGCCGCCGCCGCGGCCGGCGAGTCAGCGGATTCGGGGAACGCGAGCAATCTGAAGGCGGCCGCCGCGGCCGTTGGAGCGATCGCCGCCGAAGAGGCGCAAGGGCGGGCGAGCGAGAAGCCCAAGTCCTGAACCGGACCCGCCGAGCTCAGCTACGAACTCCGCGTCAATTTCGGCTTCGTCGCGATCGTGATGTGTGCCCGCGACGTTCGTCGTATCCCCGGCCTCCGCTCATCATCCTCTCCCCTTGCGGGGAGAGGATGAGAGCGTGGCGGGTTCGCCCCCCGTTCCAATGCTTTCCAGTCGGACCCCTTTCGCACGGCCGCGTTACGCCAGCCGATCATGGCTGTATCGGCGTCCACGGTCCCCGGCGCGCGACGCGCATCCGCCAAGCCGCATAAAGCGGCGGCAGCAGCAGGAAGATAACCGCGACCGTGCTCACCATTCCGCCGACCACTGGCGCGGCGATCGTGCGCATCAGCGTCGATCCGGCGCCCTGGCCCCAGAAAATCGGCGCCAGGCCGAGCGTCAGCAGCGCGAGCACCATCACGCGCGGCCGCATCCGGCCGACTGCGGCTTCCTGCACGGTCCTGTCGATCTCAGCGGGCGTCAGCCGCGCGCCCTTTTCCTCGGCGGCCTCGCGCAGCGCGTTGATTATGTAAATGAGCGTGACCACGCCGCCCTCGATCGCAAAGCCGATCAGCACCAGCATTCCCATCCAGGCCGCGATACTCATATCGTAGCCGAGCAGGTAGAGCGCCCAGATTCCCCCGCTGGTTGCGAACGGGACGCACATTATTACGATCAGCGATTCGGCGATGTTCGCAAAGTTGAGGTACAGGATCACGAACGTGATAAGAATCGCGATCGGTGTGACGTAGAAGAGCGTCCGCGCCGCTTCGAGCAGGTAAATATACTCGCCGCTCCATACGAATGAGTATCCGTGCGGCAACTCGACACCGGCTATTGCGGTTTGCGCACGCTTGACGTAGGTGCCGATATCGACGCCCGGTTCGAGATCGATATAGATCCAGTCGGTAAGCCGGCCCGCTTCCGTCTTGATCGCGGTCGGCCCGGGCACGGTCTCCATCGTGGTGACCTCGGCCAAGGGCACCTGCTGTCCGGTCTTGCTGTAGAGGATTACGCGGCCGAGCATGTCGGCTGAGCTGCGCAGCTCGCGGGGATATCGCACGCTAACCGTGTAGCGCTCAGCGCCCTCGACCGTGGTCGTGACGTCCAATCCGCCGATCGCAAGCTGAACTGCGTCCTCGACGTCCTCGACGGTCATCCCGTAGCGCGCCGCTTCCTCGCGCTGGATATGAAAATTGATGTAATTCGCTTCGTAGACCCGATCCGAAAGAACGTTGCGCGTGCCTGGAACACCGCGCAGCATCTCCTCCATCTGCCGCCCGATCCGTTCGAGCTCCATGAGATTATCGCCGAGCAGCTTGATCCCGAGCGTGGTTTTGACGCCCGTATTGACGTTGTCGACGCGCGCCTTGATCGGCATCGACCAGGCATTGATTACGCCGGGAAACTGCAGCGCCGCGTCCATCCGCGCGACCAGCTTCTCGGGCGTCATGCCGGGCGGCCATGCCGAGCGCCGCTTGAGCCGGATCAGAATCTCACCCATGTACAGTGATACGGAATCGGTCGCCGTCTCCGCCCGTCCCATCTTACCCAGCACATGTTCGACCTCCGGAAAGGTCATGAGTATTCGGTCGGCACGCTGCAGAAACAGTCTTGACTGAGTAATCGAGATTCCAGGATAGGCGGTTGGCGCATACACCAGGTCGCCCTCGAAAATGTCTGGCAGGAAATCGAGGCCGATCCGTGTCCAGGGAATTATGGTGCTGCCCAGCAGCCCGAGGAAAACCAGCCCGATAATCAGCCGGTTAGACATCGAAAACCGAAGCACCGGGCGGTAGGCGCTCCGCATCAGCCGATCGAGCAGATTGCCTTCGTGGCTCAGACGCTTTCGTCCGCCGCGCATCAGGTACGACATCAGCGCCGGAGTCAGCGTTAGCGAGAGCAGGGCGGCCGCCGCCATGCAGACCGTCTTGGTGAACGCCAGCGGCTCGAACAGCCGTCCTGCCTGCGCCTTGAGCGCGAACACCGGAATAAAGCTCATCGTGATGATGAGCAGTGAGAAGAACAGCGCCGGCCCTACTTCAGCCGCCGCCTTTGCGATCGCGCGGTCGTGTGGAAGCTTGCCCTGTTCGAGGTAGCGCTCGCCGTTCTCGACCATCACCACCGCCGCATCCACCATCGCGCCGATCGCGACGGCGACGCCCGCGAGTGACATCAGGTCGAAACTGACGCCCGCGTAGTACATTACGATAGCCGCGAGCAGGAGGCCCACCGGTATCGTGATTACGGCCACGAGCGCGGCGCCCGGGTTCAGCAGGAACAGAAACGTGATCACCACTACAATCAGCGATTCCTCGAGGAGCTTGTGGCGCAGGGTGTCGATCGCCCGCTCGATCAGTCCCGACCGATCGTAGATCGGCACGATCTTCATTCCCGGCGGCAGGTCGCGCTCGACCTCCGCTAGCCGGGCCTTGACCCGCCGAATCGTCGCGAGCGCGTTTTCACCCTCCTGCATCTCGACGATTCCGACCACCGCCTCGCCGCGTCCGTCGAGGTCCGCGACGCCGCGGCGCAGTTCGGGGCCGATATGCACATCAGCCACATCGCGCAGGTAGATAGGCGCGCCGTCAGGCCCGGCGCCGATTCCAATCGAATTTATATCGCCGATCGAATGGATATAGCCCAGCGCCGTAATGCGATACTCTTCGCCGCCCCGCTCGAGCACTCTGCCGCCCACGTCATTATTGCTCGCCTTGATCGCCGACTTGATCTTCGCGAGCGGGATTCCGTATGCGATGAGCCGCCGCGGATCTACTTCGACCTGGTACTGCTTGACGAAGCCGCCCAGCGAGGCCACTTCGGCGACGCCATGCACGGTCTGCAGCGCGTACTTGAGATGCCAGTCCTGGTAGGAACGCAACTGCTGCAAATCATAGTGATTATCCGGATCGGCAAGTACATATTCATAAATCCATCCGGCGCCGGTGGTATCAGGCCCCAGCGCCGGGACGATCCCGGGTGGAAGCTGCTGGGCGGCAAAGTTCAGGTACTCGAGCACGCGTGATCGCGCCCAGTAGTAATCGGTCCCATCCTGAAAGACCACGAACACCAGCGAGAAATTGAAGAACGAGAATCCACGCACAACTTTCACGTGCGGCGCGCTCAGCAGGGCATGCACCAGCGGATAGGTTACCTGGTCTTCCACTACCTGCGGCGGCTGTCCCACGAACGGCGTGTAGACGATCACCTGCACGTCGCTCATGTCCGGCACCGCGTCGAGCTTGATATTGCGCGCGGCCCAGACTCCCCAGGCGCAGATGATCGCGAACACGAACGTGACCATGAAGCGGTTGCGAACCGAGGCTTTGATGATTCGCTCGAGCATCGTGTTATTCGCCGCTCGCCGGCATGACGCTGGTCCGCGGCGGCGCCGATTGCTGGCCGGGCGCCATCGCATTCAGCGCCTCGCGCAGGTTGGATTCCGAATCGATCAGGAACTGCGCCGAGGTCACTATCCGGTCGCCCTGCTCGAGTCCCGCCAGCACTTCATCGTAACCGTCGGATTCGGCGCCGATTTTCACTTCACGCGGGGCATAATGTCCGCCCCCCAGCGCCAGAATCACCACTTGCCGCACGCCCGAGTTGAGCACCGCTTCGCTCGGAACCGCGAGCTTTTGCCGCGGCGCCTCATCGAGCAGGTTCACCGTGACGTACATGCCGGGACGCAGCTTGAGCCCCGGGTTGGGAAGCTCGAGGCGCACCTGCACCGTGCGCGTCTTCAGATCTACCGACGGATAGATGTAGGCAACGACGCCCTCGAGCGTATCGCCCGCCAACGCGTCACCGGATACCTCCGCGTGTTGTCCGATACTTACCTTGGGTATCTCACGTTCGTATATATCGGCGTATACCCACACGCGCGACAAGTTGACTATCGTATAGAGGCTGTCGCCAGCCTTGATATACCCGCCCTCGACGACTTTGCTGTCGCTGACGACGCCGCTCGCCGGCGCCTCGATCGGCAGCGTCTCCGACGGCCGTCCGCGCTCGTCGAGTTCCGCCAGTTGCGCCGGCGCGATTCCCCAGAGCGAAAGGCGCGTTCTGGCCGCCGCCATCAGGCTGGTTCCGTCGTTGACCGCGGAGCTGCCTGCCGCCGGGCCGCCGTCCGTCAGCTTGCGCGCCCGCAGGTAGTCCTCCTGCGTCAACACCAGTTCCGGACTATAGATGCGCAGCAGGTCCTGCCCCCGCCGCACCGCCTCGCCGGTATATGCGACGTACAGCTTTTCGATCCATCCGCTGACGTGCGCGTTCACCTGCGTCACCTGCCGCTGGTCGTAATCGACATAGCCGGTCGTCCGAATCGCCGTGGTGATCACGCGCGGCTCGACCAGCGCGGTGCGCACGCCAAGGTCCTGCACCATCGCGGGATCGATCGTGACCAGGCTGGTGGAATCGTTCCCCGCCCGCTGCGCCATCGCGGCGCTCGCGAAGGTCAGCATCGAAATCCCGACCGCCAATGCGGCGGCCAGTCCCGGCGCCACGCCGCGCGAGGATAAGGGGCGGCCCGGCGCGAACATCTGCCACAGGATCGCGGCACGCCTCATGGCCTCGCGCCTCCCGCCGCCAGCACCGATCCGCCAGCCACGTCGTCGATCTGAACCAGGTCGCGGAAACGTTCGGCCAGGTTGTTCCAGTAATCCGCCTCGTAGTTGTTCAGCACCTCCTCGGCCGCCAGCACGGTCAGAAAATCCACCTTGTCGACCTGGTAGGCGCTGACCGCCGCGGCGAGTGAGCTATGCGCGAGCGGCAAAACCTCCTGCTCGAATGATCGCGCCACCTGCGCATGCTGCCGGTAGCGCGCCATCAGATCGTGCAGCGTCCCCAGCGTCTGATCGCGCTCCGCCATCAGGCGCGACCGCGTCCGGTTCAGATTCGCCTCGACCTCGGCCAGTTGCTCGCGCTGCTTCCAGTAGTAGAAGACCGGCACGTCGAACATGATCCGTGCGCCTAAAAGGTCGGGCCGGTCGACCGCCGTCACCGGATTCGCCTTGCCCGCGCTGAACGGCGTCGCATCGTTGCGCAATCCGTAATCCGCGTCGAACTCCATGTCGGGCAGCGGCGCGCGCCGCGCCAGCGCCACCGTCAGTTCATCGCGCGCGACCGCCTGCGCCAGCCGCCTGATCCGCGGATTCGCCGCCAGGGCCATCTCCTCGATCTGGCCGGCCTCGAGCGTGAGCTCTCCCGCCGGCAGCACCCCGAGCGGATTCACCGCCACGCTCGGCCGATCGAGCAGCACGCCGAGCCTTATCTCGCGGCTCTCACGCCGGCGCGCCAGTTCGATAAGCGTGCTATGCAGCCGCGCCAGCGCCACGTCCGCATTGAGCACGTCCTGCTGCAGGCCCGGCCCAATCTGGTATTTCGAGGTCGCGATATCGCGCAGGTCGCGCAGCATCGCCTGCCGCTCGAGCGTGAGCCCGATATCCTTGTCGACCACGAAAATATCGATGAACGCGAGCCGCACCGCGTCGACCAGGCTGAACGCCTCGACCTCCTCATCCGCGCGCGCGACCAGCGCCTCCTTGCCCGCTATTTCCTCGCGCAATCCGAGCTTGCCCGGAAACGGATACGATTGTTGGAACTCGATCTGCTTCTCCGTCGCGTTCTCGCGCACCCACGAAAACGTCGTCGGCATGTCTTTGATCCGGAACCCCAAGAGCGGATCCGCCGGCATTCCCGCCTGTGGCACCCGCGCTTGAGCCGCCACCACCGCATATCTGGCCGCCGCCAGCGTCGGATTGACGCCGAGCGCCTGCGCGACCAGCTCGTTCAGCTCGCGCCCCACGACATTCGGATCGTTCTCGAATTTCGCCCCGCGCTGCCCATCCATCGGATAGGTTGCCGCGCCCGGTTCGCCCGCCGCGATCGATCGCGCGCGTCCCGCCGTCATTCCCGGAGTTATGCCCGCACCCGGAAGCGATGCGGCGCCCGGCTGCGGCTCTGGTGCCGTGCCTTGCGACACCGTGCCCATAGTCTCTCGGTTAACTTCAGCTCCGCCCGCCCCTTTCCCGGCGGGGAGCCAAACCATCGATGTAATCGTCAGCGCGATTCCGTATGCACGGATCCGTGCCGCGCACGCTCTCATGATCGCAAATGTCCCTCGCTCGGCATGCGCCGCGCGTTACAGGTCGTTGCTATATAGCGTCCGTTGTCACGACGCCTTCGCGGCATCGCCAACAGGCGCGGCCTGTACTCGACAGTCGCTAAACGAGGGTCAGGGGAGGAGCGCGCGGGTTTGAGCCCGCATCAAAACCGCGCAACGCGATGACCAGACCGGAATGCCCGCTGGCCAGAATCGACAGATTGTCGGCGAATAGCGTTTCGCGTTCTTTTCGGGCTATCGGCGAGAGCCGTCTGGCGTGGTCTATCCGCTTGCCCGATACCCGCGCATGGAGCGCGGGATGATACCAGAAGCGCGCCCTCGAATGGGGCGCGAGTCCAACCACCAGCGTCGCAATCAACGCGACGGTTAGCAGGCTCCGCAAGCGGAAGCTGGGTAACGATGGCGAACCGGACATCGCACTACTCTACATTGTATTGCATATTGAGCAAGCCCCGTACCGATTCCTACGCGCCGCTCTCGCTAACCGACCCGCCACCAATGCCCGTTTGCCGGAGGCGGCGCTCGGTTGATCATCGCCGCGTCGCGCTCCGCGAACCGGGCCGCGGCCGCTCAATCCCGAAACCGATAGTAGACCGTCGCGAATAGCGCTGCGATCGCGTCCCGCCAGTCAATCTTCTTGCCTTCCGCGTACGTCCGTCCCGAATACGATATCGGCACTTCATAAATCCGCCATCCCGCCCGCGCCGCCTTCACCGTTATCTCGGGCTCGAAAGTGAACCGGTTGGCCCGCAGCTTCAGCTCCTTCAGCTTTTCCCGCCGAAACGCCTTCATCCCGGTCTCCATGTCGCTCAGGTTCAGATCGCTCACCATGTTCGAGATCAGCGTCAGCAGCCGGTTTCCCACCGAATGCCAGAAGAAAAGCACCCGATGGGGTCCGCCCAGAAACCGCGATCCATAGACCATGTCGGCGCGCCCGTCGATCAACGGCTCAAGCACCGAATGATAGTCCCTCGGATCGTATTCAAGGTCCGCGTCCTGAACTATCACAAATGGATTCGTCGCCGCCGCGAACCCGCGCCTCAGCGCCGCCCCCTTCCCTTGATTCACCCCTTGATTGAAGCAGCGCAGCTTGGGATTTTCCTCACTAAGGCGTTTCAGAACCTCGTCCGTGCCGTCGGTCGACCCGTCATCGACCACGATTATCTCCGCCTCGAACGCGCAGCCCATCACCCGGCGAATCACCTCCGCGATCGTCCCGACCTCGTTGTACGCCGCGATAACTACCGAAATGCTCGTCTGATCTCCCATCGGCCTTCCGAAAACTCTCTCCCGCTGCCTGCCCCGCTATTGTCCCGGCCCGGCCGGTGTCGCCTGCGATAACGCATGGGATGACCCTCGATGTGTCGGGCCATCGTCATGCGATCCTCCGTGCGGACGAAGCCATAAAACATCGTAGCTGATCTCATCGGGAGTCAGTTCGGGCCGCATTCCCGCAAGCCATGCGGTCCGCTCGATCCATTCCTTGTTCCCCGGCAGCATCTTCATCAGCAGCAACTCCGCCGTGTTGGTGACCTGCGAGCAGGCCGGATTAAAGCGCAGGTCGTCCAGGTTCGCGCACACTGGCTCGCCCGACCACGATCCGGCACGGCTCGCCTCGCGCGAATGATCCAGCATAACCGTGGTATGCGGCCCCATCAGCGCCGGCGGCATTTGCAAAACGAATCCGCACACCGCGAGCGCCGTAAACCACTTGGTCGCGGCCCAATCCGAAGCCGCAACTACGATCAGCGCCGCCAGCGTCGAAAGGATCACCAGGCGCGGCCCCCAGGCATCGTCGCCCGACCAGTCCCACCACTTGCCATAGAAGCATAGCTGCCCGGCCAGCAGCGCCAGCGACCAGGCCACGAGCTCGCGGCATCGCTTTCTCCGCCACAGCATAAGCGCGCTCGGCGCGTACAGGATCAACAACGGAGAGAATAGGAAAATGCTCTTGCCGGCCGAAAACAGCAATCCATACAGGCCGGTCAAAAGCGGCGTGCTGAAGTTTATCTCGTAGCCGGAGTTAAGCACGTTTCCGCTCCGCGCATAGTTGCTCCAGAGCGTAATCAGGACCCCCGGCGCCGCGCCTCCCGCGAGCTTGATCTTTTGCCCGTATCGCCCTGGCGCAATTACCACGATCAGCCCGAACCATAGCGCCGCGTCCATCCGCAACGCTATTGCGAAGCCCCCGATAAGGCCCGCCGCCCAGGCCCATTGCTCCGCCAGCAGCCAGGCCGCAAGCAATGCGGTGGCGACCAGCGACTCCGCGTATTCGACCTTCGAGTATGGAAACCACACCGATGCGAAACCTATCGCGAGCGCCCGCAAGACCCCGTCGCGCCGCTCGATTCCGCATCGCTCGGTCAGAATCGCATAGATCAGCGCAACTCCGAGCGCCGCGTTAAGCTCGTACAGCATCATGTTGACCGGGCCTTCGCAGGCGATCCCCGTCAACCGTTTGACTATCCGCGCCGCAATGATAAATGGAATATGCAGCAGGGCCCCGCCGATTCCATACTTCGTATATACAGTTCCCGGAATGTAGCTGGAGATGTCATTGCCGTGATGGTCGATTAGCGCCTTGGCCCATGCGATCCGATAGGCATTGTCGCCGCTTACATAGTGCCCGGCGAAGAACACCATATAGCCGATCAGCGCCATCATGAAGACGGCGCGTTTCGACTCGAGTCTTGACCGCCAGCGCCGGCTCCGCCAGATTCGCGCCGCTCTCGACCGCCATTCTCGGCTCGAGGCCGCCCCGTTCGTTAACATGGCGGGTCCGTCAGGGGCGCGGGCGCTGGCATCTCTCGTCTGTTGCCGCGTCGCGATCCGCATTGGCGGCTATCGCCGATGGCTTCCTTCATCTTCGTGTGCTTGAATTCTAGCCGCCATCTCGGACCGCATGCCAGCGCGCACGGTCTCATCCTCGGCGTTTGACCGCGACCCGCATGATCGGCGAGACCCACTCACCCTCTTCCGCCCGATAGAGGCGTCCCTCAACAATCCCGGCGCCTTCCACGGCGGAGACATCGCCACCCAAAACGCCGAAAGAGCCGCCATGCGCGCGAGGGGTCAACGTTCGCAAGATAATTTATCGGCGCCCCTTCCGGCCCGTTGCGTCCCGGCGCCGCCGGATGAAGCACCGGTTTCAACAATCGCACTTCGATTCCCAGGATCGTATAGCCATGCCGCTCGAGCATCCGATGGCTCTCAGCCGGATAGGGCGCAAACTCCTCGAACACCACGTCGCGAACACGATGTGCGCGCAGAATCGAATCAGCTCCTTTCCAAACCTCACTCTCGTGCTCCTCGACATCGACCTTCAAAACGCCGATCTTCTCATCGGGGAACAGCCTGTCGAGCGTCTCGGTTCGAACTCGATACTGCGCACCGGAGCTTCGTCCCCCGGCCTCGAGCGAAGACAAACCTTGGTTGGACCCGAAAGCGGCTGGCTCATACAGCGCCGCCTCACCAGGGCTGCTGCTGACCGCCATCTCGAAGCATCGTGCCCCCGGAGCGTTGCCCACAAGCATCCGGTAGAGCCTCGGATGGGGCTCGAAGGCGAAGACCATCCCGCCCCGAGCGAGCATCAGACTCGTCACGTAGCCTATGTTTGCGCCCACGTCGACGCACAGATCGTCGGCCCGGATCAGCCGATACAGAAGCTCGCTGAGCGCGAGATCGTAGATGCCGGCGGTGTGAATCGAATAGCCGACCTCTTCGTCCGGGCGGCATTCAAGGCGCGAGCCCCACGCAAGCATAACTGACGATTCACAGCGCCGCGGGTTCCACCAGAACCGAATCCTGCGGCCGATCTGGCGCGGCGCGAAAACATAGTAAGGACGCAGGACAGGCACACGTCTCACCATCCTGATTCAGCTTTGATCGTCAACCCGATTATTGCATTTTGCCATCCTCGGCAAGAGACTCATCACTGAACACGCTACGCCCCTCGCCTTTACTGCCGGAGGCGAACAAGCTACACAGATGCAGACGATGAGACGGTACTTCGACGCATTTGCGCAGGCGGCGGTCCGCCAGGCCGTTTCCTTGCTTCCCGCAAGAAGTCTCAGGTACATCCTGCTCTTCTATTGCCAAAAAGACAGGCGTTTCCCTGATTCAGATAGCGGGGAAGCAGGGCGAAATTCTCGGCGCGATCGCGATCCCTTGAAGCGGAGGGCACTCTATTGAGGCCGATCGAACTGGTGGTCGCGGACTTGCGCAAGCTCTACGAGGGCGCCGATTCAATGAGGCAGGTCGACGTACTGCTGTGCCGTTGATCCTGACAACCTGCGCTTAGGCCACATCAAAATGGCCGATCCATCGCCGCGCGTCCTCCACATCTCACCCGCCAGCTTCGGCGCCCAGGACGAATTCTTCGGCGGCGGAGAGCGTTACGCGCTCGAACTCGCGCGCGCGATCGCGCGCCGCGCACCCACCACGCTCCTGGCCTTCGGACCGCGCCCGTCGGTTGAAACCGCTGGCCCGCTCAAAATCATCACGGTCCGCAACTGGATCAACTTCCGGCGCTTCCGCTTCGACCCCTTCAATCCGCTCGTCGCCGCGCCCATCGCGCGCGCCGATCTCGTCCACGTTCATCAGAGCCACACCATCAACGCGGAATTCGCCGCCCTCGCCGGTATGATTCTCCGACGCCCGGTCTTCACCACCGACCTCGGCGGCGGCGGATTCGGCCTGCATCGGTTCGCCAATACGCGCCGCCTGTTCGCGGGCCACCTCCACATCAGCGAGTTCAGCCGCGTCCATTCCGGCCATCAGGACCTGCCGAACTCCAGCGTCATCTATGGCGGCGTCGATCCCGCCCGCTTCTATCCCGACTCCTCCGTCCCGCCCTCGGGCGAAGTACTCATCGTCGGCCGCCTGCTGCCCCACAAGGGTATCAACTATCTAATCGATGCGATCGAAGGTGATATGCGCCTGCGCGTGATCGGCCGCCCATTCGCCCATGCGCAGGAGTTCCGCCGGCTTCTCCGCCAACTCGCCGCCGGCAGGAATGTCGTCTTCGACGAGCGATGCTCCGACGCCGGCCTGCTGCGCGCCTATCAGGGCGCCCTTTGTATCG
>VFSW01002806.1_pt1 | contig 26250 bp, 19 predicted proteins | sample 5358111 | NCBI WGS metagenome assembly VFSW01 (sample SAMN11554181, study PRJNA540505) | mine drainage metagenome | isolation source: sediment from site ElyBrook_90M | place: USA: Ely Copper Mine, Vershire, VT | collected 2017 | reverse complement strand
CTTCCAAGGATACCTCGTTGCTTATTCGAATGGTATTGCGCCTGCGCGGGCTTGGTGATCGAAGCTGCGGCTTCTAGCCGCCGGGGGCTTATGCTTATCGCCGGCACCGTCTGCGCAAAAAAACCGCGTCTCCGTTGACATCAGCCGGATGATGCGCTATACTGACCAGCGTAAGGGCGGTTAGCTCAGCTGGTTAGAGCGCCACGTTGACATCGTGGAGGTCACGTGTTCGAATCACGTATCGCCCACCTGTAGGATTCTCATTTTCCCTTACCGCCGCATGGCGGTTTTTTGTCACCCAGCTAACAATTTCGTTCCGTCAACCGCTATCGTCAACGAATTTCGAGTGAAACGATCCAAAAGTGTGAGTTTTTCACACCCTCGCGCGTATACATTTATAAGCCTGGGTGCTGTCCTTTCGCGCAGACGCTCGAGCAGGCCACAGAGGCGTGCCGTCTGTCCGCTGGGGAATGGCAAACAATCCACAAGTGTACGCGCCAGGCATGTGCATTTCGATTGCACTGAGTTTGGGAGGTCAAGACGCATGCCTCATACCCGGTTTTCTCGCGTGATCTCGACGGCCGCTATGACAGCCGTCATCGTGGGGTCGCTGTTGCTGGCGGCCTGCGGCACTTCCACTAATGCCGCCACGGATATCAAGAACATCGTCATCGCGACGGATCTTCCCGTTTCGGGGACGGACGCCGGTGTCGCCCTGCCGACCGAGCACGGCGCCGATCTGGCCATCTCTCAGGCAAGCTTGCCCAAAGGCTATACGGTCTCGGTGCTCAACGAGAATGACGAGGGCGCGACCGGGCCTGATGCCACCATCGGCAAAGCCAACATCGAAAAGCTGGTGCAAAACGGCAACGTAGTCGCGGTCATTGGCCCCTTCAACAGCGGTGTGGCCGAAGCCGAGATTCCGGTCATTAACGCCAGCTGCCTGGTGGAGATCAGCCCGACCAACACCAATCCCGGCCTGACCATCGCTGCGGACGCCTCGGCGAATGGCATCATCTTCTCTGACCTGCACCCCGCCGGCAAGCCCGAGGCCTACTTCCGCGTCTGCGGCAACGATGTCGATCAAGGCAAGGTCGATGCTGAAGTTGCTACGTCACCGCAAGTGGGCGCCAAAAAGGTCTTTGTGGTTGATGATTCATCGACCTACGGCAAGGGCCTGGCCAACTACTTCACCGCCGCCTACACCGCCATCGGCTCGGGCACGATCGTCGGCACCGCTGAGATCTCACCCGCGACGATTGGCAGCATACCCTCGCTGGTGACGACGATTCTCTCGAAGAACCCGGATCTGGTCTTCTATGGCGGCGTCACTTCACAGGGCGGCGCGGCGCTCAAGAAGGCGCTCGGCGCGGCAGGCGCGTCCAAGCTGCCGATGCTCGGCGGCGATGGCATCGCCGACGATCCGCAGTGGCCGGTGGTGGCGACGAACCAGTTTGCCATCAACACCATCGGGTCCATTCCGGCGCCTGACTTCTCCAGCTACGCTTCAAACACCGCCGTGCAAACCTTCATCACGCAGTATGAAGCGAAGTTCAACGGTGAGAAACCCCTGCCCTATAGCCTGCTGACCTACGACTCGACCAACCTGGTCCTGAAGGTTATCACCAACCTGATCAATCAGGGCAAGCCGATCAACCGCGCGAATGTGCTGGCTGGTGTGTCGAGCATCTCCTACACAGGCCTGACGGGCACGATCTCGTTCGGCCCCACCGGTGACAATACTGGCGCGAAAGTCTTCAGCATTTACGCCATTATCGACACCTCAGGCAACTGGGTGTTCCAGACTCAGCTCAACGCCTAGAATCACGGCGCCGCGCCATTCCCCTGGTCTGGCGCACGGATTGCATGCGCGGAGCAGGCCCACTGAATGTGACCTGCTCCGCCATGTATCATACAGAGAAAAAATCACTCTTTCTGCCCTTGCATCGCGCGGTTTTCCATGAGATGATCTGACATCATGCGACAGGTGTTTCTTCGAGCAGCCTGTCGCTGGTCATGGCGCCCACCCGTCGCGCACGAGGAACTCCCGGCGCGCGGGTGAACTTCCGTACCCTGAGGTGAGTGGCATGGTTTTGGCTGCGTCGACAGCGGCGAACGTGACCGTCTTTTTGCAACAGGTTGAAAACGGCCTCACGCTGGGCGCCGTGTACGCTCTCGTCGGTCTGGGCTATACCCTGGTGTATGGCATCCTCGAGTTGATCAATTTCGCTCACGGCGATATTTTCATGTGGAGCACGGTCGTCAGTCTGGTCATCGTCACATCGCTCGGACTCAATCATCCTCTGGGGGGCTTCGCGCTGGTGGGGATGATCTTGCTGCTGATTATCGTGGGCATGGGGGTTTCCGGTGGTCTCAACGTCGTGATCGAGCGCGTGCTCTATCGCCCGTTGCGTCGCGCGCCGCGCCTCACCCCCCTCATCGCCGCCATCGGCGCCTCGCTCATTCTCGAAAACGTCGCTCTCCTCTTCCTCGTCGAACATTATAAGGGAACCGCTGTCGTGTCGTTCCCTGATATTTTCCCGCCAGGCGGCTGGGTCTTTGGCGCCAGGCCCAATATCGTCACCGTCAATTATATCGATATCTTCATCATCATCGTCGCCGGCACGCTGATGGTCGGCCTGGACCGCTTCATTCGCTTGACCAAAACCGGCGCGGCGATGCGCGCCATTTCGCAAGATCCCGAAGCGGCGTCGCTGATGGGCGTGAACATCAACCGCACCATCATGATTACCTTTTTGATCGGCGGCGCTCTCGCGGGCGCGGCGGGCGTCATCTATAACATGTATGGCGTGGGCATCGTCTCTTCCGACACCGGATTTCGATTGGGTCTCATCGCCTTCACCGCCGCCGTGCTCGGCGGCATTGGCAACGTCTATGGGGCTGTGCTGGGAGGCTTTGTCATCGGCATCGTCGAGGCGATGACCATCCAATACTTCCCTCTGGGAAATGGAGTCTTGTGGGGTGACGCCGTCGTCTTTGCCGTTCTGGTGCTCATTCTGGTCGTTCGCCCGTCTGGCTTGCTTGGCCAGCAGGTTCCCGATAAGGTTTGAGGAGGAGTTCCTATGCTCCAACAAATGCGCGCGTCGCTCTCCACCACGCTGCAACCGGTGCGGGACGCCTGGAACAACGTTCGGGCACGCCTCGACGCCATCAAGATTCTGGGACGTCCACTCACCTGGTACATCTCTGATTGGCGCTTTGGCGTCATCATGCTCGTCGTGGCAATCATCTTCCCTCAGGTCATTGGCAACGAGGCGCTGATCACCGTGGGCGTCGGCGTGGGCATCTACGTGTTGTTAGCTCTGGGGCTCAACATCGTCGTGGGCTACGCCGGATTGCTCGACCTGGGGTATGTGGCCTTCTTCGTCCTCGGCAGCTTTGTCGCGGCGATCGGCTCCGCCGGCTTCATCTATAACTCCAAAGGTGGGGTCGTGAATATTCCGACCTTTCCGTTTTGGGTGTTGATCATCGGTGGAGCTGTCGTAGCGGGGTTCTTCGGCGTGCTGTTGGGCATTCCCACCTTGCGGTTGCGTGGCGACTATCTGGCCATCGTGACGTTGGGCTTCGGCCAGATCGTGCCGATTGTCTTCGCCGCCTTGCCGTTCTTTGGCGGCAACGTTGGTTTGGGCGCGGCGCCACCCGCCGACATCAATACGCCCATCGGCTCGATCAGCTTCTCGAATCCTCTGGACCAATCGGGATTCTATTATCTGACGCTGTTGTGCGTCGTGCTGGTCGTCATTCTGGTTGTGGCCCTGCGCGATTCGAGCCTGGGTCGTGCCTGGGTCGCCATTCGCGAAGATGAGACGGCCGCCGCCGCCTCGGGCATCAACCTGGTGCGGACAAAGCTGCTGGCGTTTGGCCTGGGCGCCATGATCGGCGGCGTGGGCGGCGTGCTCAACGCCACCACGCTGGGGGTGGTCCTGCCGGCCAGCTTCAACTTCCAGATCTCCATCTCTATCCTCACCATGATCGTGTTGGGCGGCCTGAGCAGCATCCCCGGCGCTATCGTCGGCGCGATCATCCTGAAATTCGCGGACCTCTATTTCATCGGGGCGGTCAACGATTACGTGCAAACCCCGTCCAATAACGTGCCGGCTATCTTTACGCATCTCGATCTCAACGAAACCAAGTTCCTCGTCTATGGCCTCTTCCTCGTGGCGATCATCTTGCTGAGACCACAGGGCATCATTCCCAATCAGCGGCGCAAGCGCGAGCTGCACGGCGAGGGCGTGGCGATCGAGAGCATCTCGGCGGTGGGCGCTGTGGCCATCGAAGAGAGCGGTGGATCGCTCGGCGGGATCGATGCCACTGACGAGACGGAATACACCGGCGCCGGCTCTGACGCGCGCGGAAGAGAGGAATGATCATGCCTGACATACAATCGCTCTTGCAGTTGCGTGGCGTCACCAAGATCTTTGGCGGCCTGACCGCTGTGGACGACATCAATCTCGATGTCGCCACCGGCCAGATCTTCAGCATCATTGGCCCCAACGGCGCGGGCAAGACAACCGTCTTCAATCTCATCACGGGGATCTATCCCACCACGCGCGGAGCCATCGCCATGAACGGCCAGCCGCTCAAAGGCAAGACGCCCGATCAGGTGTTGCGGCGCGGCATCGCCCGCACCTTCCAAAACATTCGCCTCTTCAACAACATGACCGTCCTCGAAAATGTGCTGGTAGGGCAGCACATCAAGATGCCCGGCGATCTGGCCTCGATCGTCTTTCACCTGCCGAACTACCGCATTGCCGAGCGCCGGGCCAACGAGCGCGCCATCGAGCTGCTCAGTTTCTTTGGCTCGAAGCTCGTCGATGCCAGGGACGAATATGCGTCGAGCCTGTCTTACGCGGACCGGCGGCGCGTCGAAATCGCGCGGGCGCTCGGCTCGCAGCCAAAGCTCTTGCTGCTCGACGAGCCGACCGCCGGCATGAACGATGTCGAGACCAGAGAGGCCATCGGCTACATTCAGCGGCTGCGGTCCGAGTTTGGCTTGACCATTTTGCTCATCGAGCACAAATTGCAGGTGACGATGGGCATCTCCGATCGCATCGCGGTGCTGGATTATGGCAAGAAGATCGCCGAGGGCACGCCCGCCGAGGTGCAACACGACGAGCGCGTCATCGAGGCCTATCTGGGCAGAAAGGCGGTCATGCCGCAATGAGCATGCTGGAATTACAGAACATCAACACCTTTTACGGGCCGAGCCACATCTTGCAAAACGTCTCGCTCGAGGTCAATCAACAAGAGGTCGTTACGCTGCTGGGGGCCAACGCCGCCGGCAAGACCACGACGATGAAGACGATCTTTGGCCTGGTCAGACCCCGCAGCGGCACCATCCTCTTTGAGGGCGAGCGCATCGACCACATGACGCCCGACCAGATCATCAAGCGTGGGCTGTCGCTGGTGCCAGAGGGGCGGCGCGTCTTTACGCGCATGAGCGTGCGCGAAAATCTCGAGATGGGCGCTTTCATGCAAAATGACCGCGCCGTCATCGCCAAAGACATCGATCGCGTCTATGCGCTCTTTCCCCGGCTCAAAGAGCGCGACAAACAGATCGCCGGCACGATGTCGGGCGGCGAGCAGCAAATGCTCGCGATCGGTCGCGCGCTGATGGCCCGCCCGCGCCTCATCTGCATGGATGAGCCGTCGCTCGGCCTATCACCGATTCTGGTGCAGCTCGTCTTTGACACGATTCAAGAGATCCGCAAAGAGGGCGTAACGGTCTTTTTGGTCGAGCAAAACGCCTTCATGGCGCTGGAAAACGCCAATCGCGGCTACGTCTTGCAGACGGGCAAGATCGTGCTTGGCGACACGGCGCAAAACCTCTTGCAAAACGACATGGTGCGCGCCGCTTACCTGGGCGGCTAGAGCGAGGGCCGGGCGCGAAAAGAGGGCGCGGAACACGAAGGCGCAGGAAAAGCGCGGAAGAATTTTCGTGTTCTTCCTCCTCGTTTGGTGTTCTTCGTGTCTCGTGCCCCTTCACGCCCCGCGCGCGTTGTAGAAAGGCGGAAAGATCGACGCCGCGACTTCCTCGATGCGGGCGGCGAAATGAGGCCGCGCGCCCGTCGCCGCGAAGTCGCCGCGCAGCCGCCCCGTGCCCATGTCAAGCCCTTGCTCGCGAAAAGCGAACAGCTCGCGCGTCACGATGGCGTCGCCTTCCATGCCGTCCACCTCGGTGACGGCGACGACGCGCCGCGTGCCGTCGCGCAGCCTGGCGCACTGAGTGATGAGATCAATCCCCGTCGCCAGCTGGCGGCGCGCGGCCAGGGCCGGCAGGGGCACGCCGCCGGCCAGGCACATCGCCTCGATCCGTTGCAGCGCGTCGTGCGGCGTGGTGGCCGCGATGGTCGTCATCGTGCCGTCAAAGCCGGCGGTCATCGCTTGCATCAGCCCAAACGCCTCACTCCCCCGGCACTCTCCCAGTAAGATCCGCTCTGGCCGCATGCGCAGCGCGCTCGCCAGCAGCTCGCGGGCCGTCGCGCCCTCGGCCTGGGCCGTGCGCGCCAAGAGCGGCACGATATGGCGCTGGCGCAATTGCAGCTCAGGCAGCGTCTCGATCGATACGATGCGCTCGCTCTCGTCGATGGTCGCCGCCATCGCGTTGAGCAGCGTCGATTTGCCGGTGCCCCCCGCCCCCGCAATGACGACGTTGAGCCGCGCCGCCACCGCCAGCCGCAGGAAATCAGCCATGTGCAGCGAGAGCATGTCGATGCGCACGAGCTGCTCGAGCGAAAACGTCCGGCGCACGGCGCGGCGAATGGTCAGCGTCGGGCCGGTCGCGGCGCTGGGCGGGACCACGACCGTGATGTAAGTGCCGTCGCCCAGGCGCCCCTCGGCGATCGGTGACGTGGCCGACACCGCCAGCCCCAGCGGTCGCAACAGCTTGGCGACGATGCGCGACAGGTGCGCGTCGTCCTCGAAATGCACCGGCACCTCGTGCAGACGGCCATGCTGCTCGACATACGTCATGCGCGGTCCCGTCACCATGATCTCGCTCACGCTCTCGTCGCGCAACAGCGGGTCGAGCGGACCGTAGCCCAGCACTTCATCCACTACAGCCACCAGCAGGCGCTCGGCCTCAGCCGTATCGCTCACCGCCTCGGCGGCGGCGCGATCGTGACTCAGATAATTCAGCGCCAGCCGCCTCACCGCCTCAATCCGCTCTGGCGTGCGCTCGGCGGTCGCGTCGATGTGCTCGGCGAGATGGCGCTCGATCGCCGCGCTGATCCGCACGGAGAGGGGACACAAGGGATCTTCGAAAGGCACGCCGTTGCGCATGGACCATTGCGGGGCCTGGCCGCCCACCGTTGAGGCAGTGGCGATCGAATGCCCCGTCTGCGCGGGCATCTGGGTCGTGTCGAGCACGAGAAAGTCGCTCGTGCTGCTCTCTGTCTCCCAGGTGCCTTGCAATGGGCGATCGGGCGCGCTGGTGGACCACAGATCGCGCGTGCCCGTCCGCAAGGGGTCGGCTTCGCGCCGCGCTTCGAGCACGTCTGGCGTCACGCTGGGCAGCGCCGCATGCGTCACCCATTCGTCGGCGTCGGCGAATCCGTCGTGCGCTGGCGTCATCTGCGGCAACATGATCGTGGGGTTGCTCGCCATCTGGTCGGTGGCTGGCGGCTCAGGTCTGTGCCGCGCCGAGTTCCGCGCTGGTTCCTGGAATGAATGAGACGGCACCGCGTCGGCATCGTGAGGCCGATTGGCTATGCGCCGCGAGCGTGGCTGAAACGACATTGCAGAACCCCTCCGCAACCTGATGGCATCACTGCCCAGATCCAATTCATTGAGTGCTTTGGCCAGAACGCGCGTGGAATCACACCACGAGTCGCGCGCATCTTGTGCTGCTTTCAGCATACAGGTCAGTGCAAAATGTGCTTCGCGTGGTTGGCTTGCATGCCAGCCGTCAGAGCGGTTACAGTAATTATTGCGCGCTATGGAACGCTGAACGACGATGGGGGGTATGAGCCGATGGCCGGTGATTCCGCCAAGCCTATCTCGCGCCGTGAGCGCCGGGCAGAGCGCCGCAAGCTGCGGGAGACATCGCTGCCGCGCTTGATCGCTTTGCTCGCGCCCTATCGCGGGCGGCTCGTCGTCTCTTTTTTCTTGCTCATCGTCACCAGCGGCCTGGGCCTCGTCTTTCCCCTGGTGATCAAGCAATTCCTCTCGACCATCCTCGTCCAGCGCAATCAGCAATTGCTCAACACCGTCGCCATCGTGCTGCTGGTCATCTTCGTCGCGCAGGCCCTCCTGGGCGCGCTCCAGAGTTATTTCATCACCTCGGTGGGCGAGCGCCTGTCGGCCAATCTGCGCATTCAGGTTTTCGAGCACGTGCAGCTCTTGCCGCTCAGCTTTTTCGATCAGCGGCGCACGGGCGAGCTGACGAGCCGCGTGACGAATGACGTGACGGTGCTGCAAACGTCGCTGACCACGAACATTTTGCCGATCGTCTCGCAAATCTTTACGCTGGTCGGCAGCATCACCATCGCTTTTGCCATCAACTGGCGGCTGACACTGGTCGTCTTGCTGGTCAGCCCGCCGGCCATGATCATCGCCACCACGCTGGGCCGCAGAATCCGCCAGGCGACACGCGGCGTGCAGCAAGGGCTGGGCGAGGCCGGCACCGTGCTGGAAGAAGCGCTCTCGGCGCCGCGCGTCGTCAAAGCGTTCGCGCGCGAGGAGTATGAGAACCAGCGCTTCGCCGTGCGCATGCGCGAATCCCTGCGCCAGGCGCTGTCACGCGCGCGCGCTCAAGCCGCGCTGGGGCCGCTCATCGGCTTCGTCGGCTTTTCGGCGATGGTCATCGTGCTCTGGTTCGGTGGCCGCGAAGTGCTGGCCGGGCGTCTGACCGCCGGCGATCTGGTGGCGTATCTCTTTTATCTGGTGATGGTCGTGGGGCCGCTCAGTTCGCTCACCAGTTTCTATACTCAGGTGCAAACGGCGCTGGCGGCGGGTGAGCGCGTCTTTGCCCTGCTCGACGAGCCGATCGAGCCGGCGCTGGCCGACGCGCGACAAACGCCCGATCTGCCGCCGGTCGCCGGACGCATCAGCATGCGCCACGTGCGCTTCACCTATCCCGTCATCACCACGACCGACACGACGGCCATCGTTGAGTCGAGCAGCGCCACGGCGGGTCCGGTGCTCAGCGATGTCTCTTTCGAGGTCGAGCCGGGGCAGGTGGTCGCCCTGGTTGGCCCCAGCGGCGCCGGCAAGACGACGACGCTGAGCCTGCTGTTGCGGCTCTATGAGATCGACGGCGGCGCCATCGACATCGACGGCCACGACATCCGCCGGGTGTCGGTGCGGTCGCTGCGCGGGCAGATGGCCGTCGTGCCGCAAGAGCCGGTGCTCTTTGGCGGCACCATCGCCGAAAACATTCGCTTTGGCCGGCTGGATGCCACCGATGACGAGGTGCGCGCGGCGGCTCAGGCGGCCAACGCCCTCAGCTTCATTGACCAGCTTCCCGACGGCATCGACTCCCTGGTGGGTGAGCGCGGCGTCAAGCTTTCCGCCGGCCAGCGCCAGCGCGTCGCCATCGCCCGCGCGCTGTTGCGCGACCCGCGCATCTTGCTGCTGGATGAAGCGACCGCCTCGCTCGACAATGAATCTGAAGCCCTGGTGCAAGACGCCCTCAACCGGCTCATGCAACAGCGCACGACCATCGTCGTCGCGCACCGGCTGACGACCGTTGAGCGCGCGGATCTCATCCTGGTGCTCAATGACGGGCGCATCGTGGAGCGCGGCACGCATGCCGATCTGATGGCGCTCGACGGCCTCTATGCGCGGCTGTATACCCGCAGCTTTGACGAGCGCGACGATCTCGACGCCCTCGCGCTCGAGCTTTCGACAGCCCCGGTCGCCGCTCATGATGAATGATCCCGCGCCGGTCGGCGTCTTCGATTCGGGCATTGGCGGCCTGACGATTCTGCGCGAGCTGCTGCGTGAATTGCCGGGCGAGCGATTCGTCTATTTCGGCGACGACGCACACTGTCCGTATGGTCCCCGGCCAGAGAGCGAGGTGCGCGCGCTGGCGCTGGCGGCGACGCGCTGGCTGGTGGGGCATGGCGCGAAAGCGATCGTGGTGGCATGCAACGCGGCCTCGGTCACGGCGCGTGAGACGCTCCGCGCGCACTTTCCCGGCGTGCCGATCGTGGTCGTCGTGCCGGCGGTCAAGCCGGCGGCGTCGCTCACGCGCTCCGGCAAAATCGTGCTGGCGGCGACGGCGCGGGCCATCAACGATCGCTTTACGCACAGCTTGATCGATGATTTCGCGCACGGTGTCGAGGTCATCCCGGTGGCGTGCCCATCATTGGTCGAGCTGGTCGAGCGTGGCGAGCTGACCGGCGCGGAGCCGGAGCGCGCGCTGCGTGGCTATCTCGCCCCAGCGCTCGCCACCGGGGCCGATGTCGTCGTGCTGGGCTGCACGCACTTCCCCGCGCTGCGCTCCGCTGTGGAGCATGTGGTGGGGCCGGATGTCGCGGTGATCGATTCCGGCGCGGCGGTGGCCCGCCAGGCACACGCTCAGCTCGAAGCGGCACGCTTGCTGGCGCCGCCTGACGCCAGCGGCGGCCTGGCGCTGTGGACGAGCGGCGACCCGGAGCGTTTCGCCCGCGTGGCCGGGCTGGTGCTGGGACAGCCGGTCACGGCGCGCCACGCGCACACCCGCGTCGATTTAGGGATAACGTGGAAATAAGAGGCAAATCAGTGTCACGATGCGGGAAATATACCGGGGGGGTGGTTCAGGCCGAAAGATCGCGTAACGCCGCCAGGTCAGGATCGCTCTGTGCGTGCTCTTGGAGTCGAGGATTATAGGTCACCGCTTCTCGCAAGCGCGTGGCGGCGTCCTCCAGTTGGTTCTGCTGCGCGTAGAAACAGGCCAGATTATAGAGGAACCCCCCTTTCACCAAAAATGCGGCGCGGAGGCCCCTGCGTTTACGCATGGGGAGCAAGCGCTGCCGCCTTTCCGTCTGCATAGCTGTAGCCGTCGTCGCGATGGATGGGGGCACAATAGCGGGCATGAACTCCCTCCACTCTGCCGAAGGCTCCAGCAATTTTGAAATAGCCATCCGTCTTGATAGCCACTCGTCCCACATAGGTCCCCACCGGCTGGCCCTTGGTAACGACCGCCCGCACCATATCTCCGGTATGCCATCCCAAGACTGTACTCGGTCCTTTCGCCTTGCCCACCGGAAATCCGTGTGTATCCACCTTGCGCATCTGCCGGCTATGCCGCCCCCTCGCCGTGATGACGAGCGGAACGACTCCCCGCGTGGTGAGGGACGCTGGCGTGCTTGCTCCTACGCATGCGGCATCGATCCAATGGGCCTTGGGCAACTCCCGTCGCGTTCGGTTCCACTTGGTTCTCCCACCCGTCCCCGTCTCAACAGGCATCCCCATCCGCCGCAACCGCTCATAGAGTGCCCAACGGGTACTATTGACCGCAGCGGCGTCCTTCAATGGTTTCCCTGCCTCTGCATGGACATGGGGGTGGCCATACTCTCCTGCCGTGCGGTCGCCTTTCTCCTGATTGCACGCATGGCAGGAGAGGGCCAGATTCTTGATGCGATCGGTACCTCCTCGACTACGCGGGAGAATGTGATCGACCTCCCAGCGTGTGGCTTCCTGGTGACAATAGGCACACCGATAGTTCCATTTGAGCAGCAGATATTCGCGCACCTCCCATCCCGCCAGTGTTCCCTGTTGATATTCGATGCCGGTGATATCGGGGTGCTCGATGAGTTGTAGGTCGAAGCGAACTAACTCAAACGAGATAGCTCCAATCGAGGCATACCGGCGTAATCGCTCTACCCAGGTCATCACATTCCGCACGCGACTGGCCAGCGACGGGGGCAACCAGCCTTGCGGGCGTGTACGGTTGTTAAAGCGGGGCTGCCGATAGCGTGTATGGCGATGGCGCCTGCTCCGTCGCGTCGCTCGGCGTGAGTCGAGCGCCTCCTTGACTTGTTGACCACGATGGGAGAGTTCCGCCGCCCACACCACGTCACCCGTCGCATCGTTGACCACCGCCATACCGGTCGTTTTGCTCCCCGGATCCATCTTGAGGCGCAACGGATTGACCACGGTCCCCGATGGGGGCTGTTGGAGAATGATAGTGAAGGGATAGCGACGCCACACCGCCGCCTTCCGTTGCGTCAGGAGCCAGCGTGCCCGCGCCGGTCGGCAGGGACTCAGCGGTTCCTTTTGGGGACTCAACACAAAGACGCGCTGCATGAATGGCTACTTTCTTCCCGTGAGGGAGCCTCCTAAATGGAGGTACGTCTGGTTGCCCAGGTAAGGTTCCCCTCGTCAATGTTATCCGAAGGTTTATCTGTGAGCAGCACTGGTCTTCCCAATCGACCTGTTTAACCACCCACCGCAGAGCGGAGAACTGAGGTGCCATCCTCCGGTGCCTATGGATTCTTCGGTAACGGAGCCCTTGCGGGCTGAGACTGGTCAGCATCAGGACTTGCTCATCACAAGCCCCCGCCTTCTAGACGTGGGGTCGCTGACCCACTCTGGCACCCCTGCCTGAAGTACTCGGTTGGCGCAACGCTCACGGATCGCAATTGCCCGCGGGAGGTCGTTCCGGTCGCTATAATACTGCACGATATGCTCCTGGCCGTGCTCATAGCAATAGCCCAGGAAGGCGGCATACAGCGGCCGCCCCCCGGTAATGGCGGTGAAGCGTTGGGCATCCGTCAGCTCGTCTTCGCTCAGGTGCTCAACCAGGGTGATGAGGTCGGCGTAAACCCGCTCCGATTCCACGTGCATCTCGGACCAGGGGCGAAGCCTGTGCTCCGCAAACAGCTCTGCGTTGATCTCGTCGTTGATTTTTTCTCGCGGTGGTACCTCCTGATGCTGGAGGATGGCCGTCAACACCTGGATGAGGTTCTGACGCCCGAATGTCCGATGCACCACGTGATCTCTGGCCGACCAGAGGTCCGGCGTTCCAATGGCGGCACGTTCGGTCTCGGTGAGTTCCTGTTCCCAGACTGCTTCATCGTGATGGCCCTGCTGTAAGAGGTCGAGGATGATGGTTTTCAGAGGCGCTGCGGTCATGGTATTCCCCTTTCACTGCTGCTCCATGCCGCGATAGAGTTGGAGCGCCTCGGTCAACCGCTGGAGCGCCGCGGGAACATACGGCTCGCATTGAAACATGATGTGTCGCACCCCCAGTTCCGCAAAGCCGCGCATGGCCGCGGCAAGCTCCGGCGCCGTCCCGGTCAGGGTATGGTCGAAGATACTCGGTCGCTTGGCTTGCAGATCAGGGAACCAGAGGCCGATGAGCGCCGTGATGCCCAGCGTCGCCGGGTCCCGCCCGACCTCGCGGCACGCCGCTTCGATTTTGGCCAGCGGCTCAGCCATGGTTTCCGGTTTGCCCATATAGCCCGTGTTCCACAGGTCGGCGTACTGGGCGCTCAACTTGAGCATGCGCGGGCCAATGCCTCCCACCAGCAACGGCGGCCCGGCTGGCCGCGGACCACGCGGCACGTCCTCGCAGTTGCGCACGTGATAATACTCTCCGGCGAAATCGACATGGCCTTCCTTCAGCAGGGGCTTGAGGATCTGCAAGGCTTCCGCGAGGCGGTCCACCTGATGATCAAAGGGTAACCCGAAGGCCTGATACATCGACTCGTTATATCCCGGGAATCCTGCGCCGAGACCCAGGATCAATCGTCCGTGGCTCACCTCGTCGGCGGTGGTGGCCATTTTCGCCAGGATGGCTGGATTGCGGTAGGCATTGCACAGTATCAGCGTGCCGATCTCCACACGCTCTGTCGCTTCGGCCAGTGCCGAGAGCATAGTCCAGCATTCCCACATGCCCTGGGTCGACTCACCCTTATCCCTCTCGAAGAAGTTGTCAGGAAGCCAGAGGCTATCGAAGCCATCTGTTTCCGCCTGTTGCGCGATGGCGCGGATCGAATCATATGAACGCTTGCTGTTGGTTTCGCGGTCGTTCGCCAGGACGAGGTTCAGCCCAATTTTCACGGTTTGCCCTCAGCTTTCTTCGGAACGGAGCCGACGCAGGCACCCTCACGTAGTGTGTGTACGCTTGCTCTTTGCGGTTCAGAGGATCGGGAAAGGACTGCTCTTGGGAGTGCCCATCCATCTGCTTAAGTGTAGACTGGAAATAGGAGAGAATCGTTCCTACAAAGAGCATGATCGTGCCGTAAGGCGCCGCCGGGGGGGTCATCCCCCGGCGCGGCGCCGCTCCGCGCGAACGTCCCCGGTGGATTTGTCGGGGGTTCATTCCCCGGCGGCGCTGGGGTCGCGCGCGTCGCGTGGGAAGCCTGATCAGGGCTTTCAGTTGTCGTCGGCGTGAGCGCCGGCTTTGACACCGTTGGCCTTGCCGTTGGCGCCGATCGAGGCTTGCGCTTCGAAGACGACCAGCCGGTCGCGCAGCTTGCGCTGCTCCTCGCGCAGCTCGTCCAGCTCGCGGCGCACGCGGCGTACCTCGGCGTCGGTGCGCTTGCCGCGCCGCAGCGACGCCACCGCCACGCGCAGGAGCCGCTGGGGTCCCGACACCACTTCGCGGCCAATCGCGCGCTCCAGCGCCGGAATGACGCTCGCGTCATCCAGCGCGCCCAAAGCACTCGCCGCGAATGCGCGCACCCGCTCCCAGGGATCGTCGAGGGCCGCGAGCAGCGCCTCGCGCACGGCGATGTGCGCCGCGCTGTCGCGCTCGAGGCGGCCCGTGCCGATAAGCGCGCGTAAGGCGGCCGCCGCGCCGTCGCGCGTCAGCATCGGCTTGGCACGGTCAGTGAGCCAGCGCGCCAGCGTCTCGGCGGCCTCTGGCGTCGCCAGCTCGCCCAGGCCCATCTGCGCGCCCTTGGCCACGAGATCGTGCCACGACGGACGATCGAGCAGCTTGACGAGCGTCTGATACGCGCCGCCGGTGCGCGTCTTGCCCAGGCTGGTCGCCGCCGCCGCCTCGACCAGATAGCTCGAATCGCCACGATCGAGCAGCGTCGTCAGCGCCCTGGCCGCAGTCTCGGCCTCGACCTGACGCTCTGGCGCGTGAAAAGTTCCCAGCGCCTCGGCCACCGCGCGCCGCGCCTTGGGGTGCTTCACCACGCCCAGCGCAGCTACCAGCGCGCGCAGCGCCGCTTCGTTGCCGATCTCGGCCAGCGAGCGCGCCGCCTCGGCCCGCACCGCCCAAAACTCGTCGGAATTGAGCGCGGTGACAAGCGCCTGCACCGATTCCGCGTCGCTCTCTTTGGCCAGCGCCTCAGCGGCTTCGAGCCGACCCAGCGGGTCCACGTCGTTCGCGATCTGCCAGCGCAGCATCGGCGCCGTCCGGTCGAATTTGAGCGTCTTGAGCACCCAGCCGTAAGGATCGAACCGCACCAGCACCGGGCGGCGATCGAGCGGAAAGACGAACGTCTCGCTCTCGTTCTCGACGTGCACCGTGAACGTCTTGGTCTCGCGTCGCCCGCGATGCTCCAGCGTGAAGGCGATCTGCACCGGCGTCGCGAAAAGCGGCGTCAGCTCGTCCACCTTTTGCGTCTGCTTGACGGTCACTTTGGCCAGCTGGTGGTCGCCGTCCCAGTCATAGCTGACCTCGAAATCGGGGTGGCCGCCGTGATAGACCCACTGCGCGAAAAAGCGCCCCATGCTCTTGCCGGTCGCTTCCTCGAACGCGCGCTCCAGATCGGCGGTGATAACCTCACGCCCGCGATTGGCGCGCGCGTAGGCTTGAATCGCGCGCCAGAACGCCGTCTCGCCCACGATGGCGCGCAACATGTGCAAGACGCACGATCCCTTCTCATACAGATGGCGGTCGAATAGCTCTTGCCCGTCGTGGTGATAGACGTTATAGACGATCGAGCGGCGATAGCGGCGATCCTCATCCAGATAGAAGTGCTGGTTGTTGCGCATGCCCAGGCGAAACTCCAGCTCGCCCTGCGCGGGGTCAGCTTGCTTGAACGTTTCCTCGAAATACGTGGCGAAGCTCTCATTGAGCCAGGCGTGCGACCAGTCGCGGCAGGTGAGCAGATCGCCGAACCACTGGTGCACCAGCTCGTGCGCGACGACCGACTTGCCCTCCCAATCGATGAAGGAGCGCTCGTCGGGCAGCAAGAGCCACGTGTGCGAGGTCGCCGAGGTGTTTTCCATCGCGCCGGTAAACTCTTCGAGGATGACTTGCGCATATTTTTCATAGGGATAGCGGATGCCGAACCGCGTCGAATAATACTCGAGCATGGCCGGCGTGTCGCCCATCATGCGGCGGGCGTGGTCTTCGAAGCCGGGACGCGCGTAATAGAGCACGGGCGTCTCGCCGAAACGCTCGCGGATCTCACTGAATTCGCCGACGGCCAGCGTGGCGATATAGGCCGGGAAGGGCACCGACTCGTGCCAGCGAAAGGTGCGCGCGCCGTCCGGGTGCTCATCGACGCCTTCGAGCCGCCCGTTCGACACGGCGAAAAAGCCTGTGGGCACGCGGGCGGCGACCGACATGGTGGCGCGGTCGTTGGGCGAGTCGTGGCAGGGAAACCAGTAATGGGCATATTCCGGCTGGCCCTGGGTGTGGGCCTGCACGGCGCGATCGGGGTCGCCGGCGCTGGGGCCGACGAAGCTCATGCCGACGCGCGGATTCGTCTCATAGCCGACCTTGAGAGTGAATTCCGCGCCGAAGTGCAGAGGGCGATCTAGCTGCGCGCGCAGGCGATGGCCGTCGTACTCCCATTCCAGCGCGATGGGGTTGGGGCGCCGCTTGCTGGTGAATTCGACGCTGGCGATGCGCATCTCGCTGGCCTGCAACACCACCTCGCGGATCTCGTCGAAGAGCACCGAGGCGGTCGTGGCACAGGTGCCGCGCAACGCTTTGGCCGCGAAATCGACGGTCACGTCGAGCGCGACGTGGCGCACGTCAAATGGCCGGTCCGGCGGATAGTGGGCGCGATCGCCCGGCAAAGAGAAATCGCGGTCGAGGTGCGCGCCCGTGGGCGCCGCTCCCTCTGAGCGAATACATGGCATGGTTGCTAAAAGCCTCCTCAGACGCACTCGACATTCGCGGCCCCATAGCCGCCCGCACATGCCGATCATGATACCACGCCCACCGGCCAACACACATGACGAAAAGCTTCCAATTTTTACAGAAGCGACAAGGCGCAGAAGTCGGCGTCATCCCGAACTCACGTTATCCACATGATGAGCGTTGCGCGGGCGGCAAGCGCCATCTAGTGGAACACCGCGAATCGATCGGTCGCCCGGATGAGTTCTTGGGTGACGCCTGGGTTGTTGGGGGCGTGACCGGCGTTATCAACGATCACCAGCTCGGCGCGCGGCCACACGCGGCGCAGCTCCCATGCGTTGGCGATGGGGCTTTGAAAGTCAAAGCGTCCGTTCACCACGATCCCAGGGATGCCGGCCAGCGCCCCGGCGTCGCGCACGAGGCTTCCGTCCTCCAGCCACTGATTATGGCTGATGTAGTGGGTCACGATGCGCGCGAACGCCAGCGCGTAGGCGGGATCGATGAATCGCGTGGCGAGTCCCGTTGACGGAGGCCACGCGAGCGTCGCGGACTCCCATAGGCACCAGGCTTCGGCGGCTCGCTGGCTGACCGTGGGGTCAGAATTATTCAGCAGTCGGCTGTACGCCTCGACGATATCGCCGTCGCGCTCGGCGACCGGCAGCGCCGCGCGGAGCCGGTCCCATTGTTCGGGGAAGAAGATCGCCACACCACCACGGAAGAGCCAGTCAAGCTCCTTATATCGCCCGGTCGCGACCCCGAAGAGGATCATCTGCGTGACCCGCTCCGGATACCGTTCGGCGTAGGCGAGCGCTAAGACACTCCCCCAGGAACCGCCAAACACCAGCCAGCGCTCGACAGCGAGATGCCGCCGCAAGAGTTCCATGTCGGCGATCAGATGCGCGGTGGTGTTGCTCGCGAGGTCCGTGTCGGGGTCGCTCGCGTGCGGCGCGCTCCGCCCGCAGTTGCGCTGATCGAAGAGCACGATGCGGTAGGCACGTGGATCGAAGAGCTGGCGATGCCACGGCATACATCCCGACCCAGGGCCGCCGTGCAAGACAACGACTGGCTTTCCACGCGGATTGCCGCACGTCTCCCAATAGACGAGGTTGCCTTCACCCACCTCCACGACTCCCTGCTCGTATGGCTCAATCTCTGGATATACATCGATCATGACCGATTCTCGCCCTTCTTCTCGTTCCTCACCTTGAAGGCGCTCCGTCGTCGCGAGCGCCAAATTGCGCGCGCAGGATCGTCGCGGCCTCGGCGTCGTCGAGCTGGCCCGCGATGGCTGCCCGCACAACCTCGGCGACGGTGTGAAATGTCAGTGAAGTGGGCGGGGCGCCTGCCGCTGGCGCTTCCACCGGAGTGGGCGTGATGGCGGGGCGCCGGGCGAGCGCGCGCTGGTCGCTGAGCTGCACAGAGGCGAAATAGGCGGCGACGGCCCCTGCCGCCAGCGTGACGCCAAGCGCCGTGCGCGTCGTGTCGCCGGTTGGGTCGGCGCCCGCGCCCACCAGGCCCGTCAGCCGCTCATAGAGCGTGACGGCCAGGCCGATGACGGTGGCCAGCAGCGACACCCCCAGCGTGAAGAGCACGAAGAGCCGCCGGGGCGCCGTCGGCCCCACGGCGCGCACGTCGCTCGAGCGCGCCAGCCAGGCCCACAGCGCGATCCATGGCAAGCCCGCGATCGCGCCGGCCAGATCACTATGCCACTGATCCACGAGCACCACTGTCTCGCCGGCGATGTGTTGAAAGAGCACGTCGAGCGTTTCAGCCGCGCTGACCATGAAGGTCACGATGAGCACCGCGGCCATCGCCACCAGCGCGAATTGCGACGATCGCCGCGTGTCGCCGCCCGCCTGCCGCTGCCAGGCTTGCGACGCATACCAGCCGACGGCGATGAGGCCGATGACGAGCGGCCCCAGAAACAGGTTGGGGCCAAAATCAAGTGGTGTCCCGCTGTAGCCGCCCAGAGAGAGCAGTGAATTCGGGAAGGTGGCCGCGCCTGAGCTGAGATCGAGCGCGAATTTGATGCCCCCGCTCAGGCCGATGACCGCCGTGATCGACGCCGCCACCAGATAGAGCATCGCGAAGACCTGCCCGATGGCCGAGCGCGCCCCCGACCTGGCCAGCCACGTGAAGCCCGCCAGGCCCGCGACGAGCACCAGCTCGCGCCCCACCGCGCTGCCCACCGTCCAATCGACGTAATGACAGAGAGATTGCGGCTGCGGGAACGAAGGGGGTCCTGTGAACCCTGAAGGGCAAGCGGGAGGCGATTGTACCAGCGCCTCGACGACGGATTGCACCGCCTGGGCGCCATACACCAGCGCGGTGATGAGCAGACCGAGCTGCGTAAGACCGAGCAAGATCCACGAGGTGTGCCGCGCCGGCGCGATCTGGTCGCTCGTCCAGCGCCGCTCAACCAGCAGCGCCAGCGTGGCCAGGCCAAACGCGATCGCGGCGCTCACATTCGATGCCTGATTCGGATTGACGCTGACATAGTATCCGTTTACGGTATTGGCGGACGCGAAGGCGGTATCGACCACGCGAAAGAGCGCAATGATGAACGTCAGACCGATGCCGATGGTCAAGAGATCGAGAAAGACCGCGCGCACGACGCCGCCCAGCGCCTGGGGATCGCTCTTCGCGTCGCGGCGCATGAACCAATAGTGCAACGCTCCCACCGGCACGACGAGCACCAGCGCCACGATGAGCAGTGTCAGCGCCTGGGTGAAAGCCCCCGCTGGCGCTGTGCACGGTGAGAGGTCCGGCGTCGTGCAATAATTGGGCGTGTAATCCACGACGCCGAGCCGCAAGGCGACCTGATGAATGAATCCCTGCAAAGCGACGGCGGTGAAGATGAGCGCGCCGGAGCAGATCAGATAGAAATAGGCGCGGCGTAATGAGGCAGCCATGATGAACGCTCCTTTCGCGGTTGTACGAAATAACGTGACGTGAGGCTCAACCGCCGGCTTTATTCTCACGACGTGTGGGGTTTTCTGGGAATTATTCATTCACTGCTGTGCTTCAAGACGAACGAGCGCAGTCAAAAGACAGCGCACTCGTTCGCGCTCGTCACGCCGTTGTGCCCATCACCCTGCGCCGCGGCCCGCGATAGCGTAGACTGATAGCAGATTCGACGCGCGGAGGAGGTCAAGCGGATCGCTCTATGATCATCACCTGGGACTCATCATTGTTGCTGATCGTCGTGCGCACGCTGGTCATCTACACCGTTTTTCTGATCGGGCTGCGCCTGGTGGGGACGCGCACGCTCGGCCAGGCGACGCTGATCGATCTCGTGCTGCTCTTGCTCATCAGCAACGCCGTGCAAAACGCGATGGTCGGCAACGACTTTTCAGTGGATGGCGGCCTGATCTCGGCGCTGACGCTGCTGGTGGCCAACTCAGGCGTGGCGTGGCTGAGCGAGAACGTGCCGGCGCTACGCCACCTGACGGCGGGCGAGCCGGCGGTGCTGGTGCGCAACGGGCACGTGGTCGTGCCCACCTGCGCCCACGAGCGCATCACCTCGGAAGAGATCGAAGGGGCGTTGCGCGAGCACGGCATGTCGAGCCTGAGCGACGTGCGGCTGGCCGTGCTGGAGATCGACGGCTCGATCAGCGTCGTGAGCAACGACGCCCAACCTATCGCGGTGTCGGGCAAGTCGGTGCGCGCCCACCGCCGGCGCCGGCGCATTCGTGGCCGGCGGCGACCCTGAGCGACGCCGATCGCCGGCCTCCCGGTGATTTATGCCAGGGGCCGGACGCCGCCGTGCACGGCGACGACGCCAAGCGTGCGATAAGTGTAGCGCACGTCGGTAAAGCCGGCTTGCTCCATCATAGCTTTGAGCTGGGGCGCATGTGGGAAAGCCGCCAGGGATTGGTGCAGGTAGCTGTACGACTCGAAGGACTTGCCAACGAGCTTGCCCAACATCGGCACCAGCCGGTCGAAGTAAAGGTGAAACAGCCCGCCAAAGAAGGGGTTAGGGGGGTGGGTGATCTCCAGGCAAACCATGCGCCCGCCAGGCTTGAGCACGCGCAGCTGCTCGCTCAAGCCGCCGGGGAGGTCGGCCAGATTGCGCGCGACGAAGGCCGAGCATACCCCGTCGAACGTCTTATCGGCGAAATCGAGATGCAGCCCGTCGCCCTCGCGCAGCTCGACGCGATCGGTCAAACCCAGACGCGCGAGCTTGGCGCGCCCGACATCGAGCATCTCAGTCGTGAAATCGACTCCGATCATCCGCGTGCCGGGGCCGGCGGCGCGCACCGCCGCGATGGCCAGATCGCCGGTGCCGGTGCCGACATCCAGCCCCAGAGCGTCAGCGCCCAGAGCGAGCTGGCGCACGGCGAAGGCGCGCCAGCGGCGATCGAGTCCGCCAGTCATCAGGCCGTTCATCAGGTCATAGACGCGGGCGATGCGCCCGAAGAGCGTGCGCACATAGGGCGACTTGCCGCCCGCCCGCGCGAATCTGCGCTGCAGCTCTGGTGTGGGGGAAGACAGGGCCATGTCGTCAGCGCCTTTCTTGAATCTCAGCGCTCGCGTCGCAACACGAAATCGATCAGCTCGTCGAGCACCTCACGCTCTGGCGACGCCGGCAGCTCGATCAATAGCGCGCGGGCGCGGGCGGCATACACGCGAGCCTCGCTCATCGCGGCCTCGATGCCGGAGCCAGCGTTGACCCAGGCGACGATCTGCGTCACGAGATCGGGATGCTTGTCGGGATCTTCGACGATGGCGCGCACCTGGGCCAGATGGCCGTTGGAGTCGGCGGCCAGCGCGTTGATGAGGGGCAGCGTTACCATCCCCTGGCGCAGATCGTTGCCGGCGGGCTTGCCGATGACCTCAGCCGCGCCGCTATAGTCGAGCACATCGTCGATGATCTGAAAAGCCATGCCCAGGTGCAGCCCGAACTCGCTCATCTGGCGAATCTGCGCGTCGGTGGCGTCGCAGACCGTCGCGCCGCCTTTGCAGCACGCGGCGATCAGGCACGCCGTCTTGCGGCTGGTGCGGTCCAGATAGCGGTCGCGCGAGAGATCGAAGTGGTGGGCGTCGAGCATCTCCATGATGCTGCCCTCGACGATGGTGGCGACCGTCTCGGAAAACAAGCGATCGATGCGGTTGTCGTTGACATCCGCGATCAGGCCCGCCGTCTTGGCGAAATAATAATCACCGAGCAAGAGGGCGATGTCGCCGCCAAAGAGCGCGTTGGCGGTGGGCAGCCCGCGCCGTGTGGCGGCGCGATCGATGATGTCGTCGTGCACCAGCGACGCCAAATGCAACATCTCAAAGCCGGCGGAAAGCGGGAGCAGGCGCTCGCGACGATAGGTAAAAATGTGGCCCACCAGGAGCGTCAAAGCGGTGCGCAACCGCTTGCCCTGTGAGCCGAGCACGTGGATCGAAGCGTCATTGAGCAGCGCCAGGCTTGAGGTGGCACGCTCGCGAAAGAGACCGTCAACAGCGTCCAGGTCGGGGTCAATGCTGGCGAAAAGACGGCTCAACGTGGCCGTTGCGCTCATGCGATTCCTCTCTCGTGCCGGTAGTGCCGCCTCGCGCGACGTCAGTCAAACAGCGGCTGCGGTCAATCGGGCGCCCTGTATCTCAGATGGGATTATAGCGGAGCGGCTGTAGTCAGCGTATCAGGCGGATGCCCTACCGTGATCACCTGAGAAGAATGTGGGTTGTGCATCGATTGGCGAGTGCGTAGCGCCGGCATGCTATCATCAACACTAGCAAAAAACGGGCTGTTGCGTCCACATGACGGCGCGGCTTTTAGCCGCCGGGGCGCGCCGCCGAGCATGCCTCACGTTCTCACAATCCGCTCACGATTTCTGGTCAATGGCCCCGTCATGCAACATTTGTCCCCTGGTCGATCTCTCTACCATCAGAGCACTATCAACAAAGAGAATGGAGCCTACATATGCAAACACCACCGCTCATCATCCAGGGGGGCATGGGGATTGGCGTTTCCCAATGGCGATTGGCACAGGCCGTGGCGGCTCACGGTGGATTAGGCGTTGTTTCAGGAACGGGGATTGGAATTGTCCTGGCACGGCGCCTCCAAAATGGGGATCCTGACGGGGCTATGCGGCGCGCCTTAGCGCACTTTCCCGTTCCAGACATCGCGCAGCGTGTTCTCTCGACCTATTTTCTCGCTGACGGCAAACCTGTAGGAAAACCTTTCAAGGGTGTGCCGATGTTCACGCTCAATCCGCGTCGCACGCTCCTGGAGTTGATCCTCTGTGCCAACTTCGCCGAAGTGTGGCTGGCAAAGGAAGGACACAATGGATGCGTTGGGATCAATTTGCTGGAAAAAGTTCAGCTGCCTCATCTTGCTTCTCTCTATGGGGCGATGCTGGCAGGTGTCGATTACGTGCTGATGGGTGCCGGCATCCCCTTGCAGATTCCTGGGATATTGGATGCCCTGGCACAGCATCAGAGCGTCGCCTATCGCGTGGATGTCAGTGATGCCGGGCCAGAAGACATCTATACAATGACATTCCATCCCCGTCACTTTGTTCCCGAGAGCGCCGTGTCGCTCAAGCGACCGGACTTTCTCGCCATCGTGGCCTCCGCTACCCTCGCGAAGATGCTGCTCATCAAGTCCTCCGGCACGGTCAACGGCGTCATCGTAGAGGGGCCAACAGCCGGCGGGCATAATGCTCCTCCGCGCGGGAAAATGCAGCTCAACGAGCGTGGCGAGCCGGTGTATGGCCCGCGCGACACCGTCGACCTGGCCATGCTCAGAGAATTAGGGTTACCATTCTGGCTGGCCGGCTCCTATGCGCGCCCACACAAGCTTCAGGAAGCGCTCTCGTTGGGGGCGGCGGGCATTCAGGTGGGAAGTATTTTCGCCCTCTGTGACGAATCAGGCATTCTGGAAAACATCAAGCATGAGATGCGCCGCCAGGGATATGCGGGATTACTGGATGTCTATACTGATCCACTCGCCTCACCAACGGGATATCCATTTAAAGTCACTCAATTATCGGGAACGCTGGCAGAGCAACCAGTCTATGCGCAACGGCCACGTCATTGTGATATTGGACGGCTGCGACAGATGTATCGACGAGAGAACGGGACAATTGGCTATCGTTGCCCCGCTGAACCCATCGATGCCTATCTCCAGAAAGGGGGGCAGCAAGTAGAAACCGTGGGGCGCAAATGTCTTTGCAACGCCCTCATGGCAAACATCGGCTTTCCGCAAATACAGCCCAACCGCTACTGTGAGGCGCCACTGCTGACACTGGGAGATGAAAGCGGATTCCTCAGTGATCTCATGGTGGATGCCGATGCATCCTATTCTGCCGCGGATGCCTTACAGTATTTGCGCAAAGGATTGATTTGATTGAATCCGGCGCTCGATGAGCGGATTGCTGATTTCTCGACACTCAAGATATCATGAGCGAATCGCTTGCCCGACCTCTTGCATTTCGAGGGTAACGTCAGTTCGAGAGAAGCGATCCGCACGAGGAGCGCCGGCGACACGATCGAGAGTATTTTGCGCGCGTGGTTCCAACCGCCGGCCTGATTTGTGATCGTCATGAAACAAAGCGCCAATCATTTGTATCAAAAAAGGATGTGAGGGGCCTTGCCTTCACGCGCCTACGCACGATGATGATGGAGCCACAAGAACGTCCCGGTATGGAACAACGCCCTCGCGGGCAAGGAGAGAGTTTCCCTACCCTTTTTCTCACAGCCCTCGTGGCGATGGAGATAAGGAGAGTCAAGCATGCCGTCATCGCATATCCCCAAAGACGCGCCCTTGCGGGAGTTCCATCAGTCGTACTCGACCGAGGAGGACAAAGAGCGCACCAACACCCACTATGAGCAGCCGGTGGAGTTTTTCTACACGTTTACCGGCGGCGAGTGGAATACCTATTCTTGCAACTGGTGGGATCCCGGCGTGACCGATCAGACCGCGAGTCAGGAAGCCAAGCTCGACATTTTCGCGCGGCTGATGCAGCTCAAGCCCGGCCAGCGCATTCTCGATGTCGGCTGCGGTTGGGGCGGTCCTCTCACATATCTGAGCCGCAAATATGGCGTGCGCGGCGTCGGACTGACGCTTTCGCCCAAGCAAAAGGCCGCCGCCGAGGAGCGCGTCGCGAAATATGGCGTCGATGTGCGGATCGTGGAGTCACACTGGCGCGACTACACCGACGACGAAGACTTCGACGCCGTATATACCGACGAAGTGATCGTCCATTTCCACGATCTCGACGAATACTTCAAAAAGGTGCACAGCCTGCTCCATGACGGCGGCCTGATGCTCAACAAAGAGCTGCACAACGTCCACCCCAGTTATGACAAGGTGAACCGCGCGACAGCGGTCATCAACGAGATCTACGGCTTCACCGGCAACTATCGCACCCTGGCGGAAGAACTCACACTGGCGTACGCGGCGAATTTCGAGGTGCAGGCCATCCATCAGTTTCACCGCGAACACTATATCAAGACCGACGGCTGCTGGATCGCCAACATGGAGAATAATCGCGAGCGCCTGACCCAGCTCGTCGGCGCCGAGTATTACAGGCGCTTCCTGCTCTATCTCAAGATCGTGCATCGGATGTTCAGCAACGATAAATTCACGATTGACGCGATCCTGAGCAAGAAGATGTCCCCGCAGTCCGGCGGGTAAGCACGCGACCGGGTTCCATCCCCTGCTCGCGACAGGAAAGGGCGTTGAGATATCGGGACCTTTGGCCCTGGACCACCCGCTCGCCCGCATGGCATCATAAGAGCGACCGCCGCGTCTTGTGCGACGGCGTCAGGAGCGGGAGGGCGCGCTGATGGCCACGATTCCCCCGGTGGATATCGATGACGGCATCGATCAATTGCTGGCGATCGCCCAGCTGGCGACGCTGCGCTTCGAGGCGATGCGCGAGCAGGGGCCGCGCGCCGCCGGCTACCTTTGCCCCGTGCTCGCCGCCGCCCGCCAGCTGGCGCGTCACGCGCGACGCCGTCCCGCGCTGTGGGCGATAGCCCTGACCCTGACGAGCAACGTCTTCGAGGCGGCGGCGCGAGCGGAGCAGGAGGATTTCGCCCAGGGCAAGCACACGGTGCCTTATCTGAGCCTGCTGGTGGCGACCGCGACGCTGCGGGTGAGCATCGCGGAGCAAGCCGCCGCGGCGTCGGTCAAGCAGCAGAGCGAGCAGGCGCTCGACGAGGCGGGGCGCCGGCTCGCCGAGGAGGATGCCCGGCGGCAGCCCCGCCCGCCGGTGGCACCCACGGGGGCGCGACCGCCAGCAGCCGGGGGGCAAGCG
>VFSW01002805.1_pt1 | contig 26263 bp, 25 predicted proteins | sample 5358111 | NCBI WGS metagenome assembly VFSW01 (sample SAMN11554181, study PRJNA540505) | mine drainage metagenome | isolation source: sediment from site ElyBrook_90M | place: USA: Ely Copper Mine, Vershire, VT | collected 2017 | reverse complement strand
AGCAGCTTCAAGTTCGGTTGCTGTGATCCTTGTCCAGGACAGGATTCTAGATCAGGTCCCTAACAGGCTCTAGGAATTATTTACTACCCTTGCGCCTCAAGGTGGATCCAGGCAGCAAGACCACCGGAATGGCCGTGCTCAACGAGGCGACGGGCGAGGTGGTCTGGGCGGCGGAACTCTGCCATCGTGGGCAGCAGGTCAAGGAAGCCCTCGCCTCACGGCACGCACAACGCCGATCACGCCGGCAGCGCCACACCCGCTATCGGCCGTCCCGCTTTGCCAACCGCCCACGTCCCACCGGATGGCTCCCGCCATCGCTGGTCAGTCGCGTGCGGAACGTCCTCACCTGGGTCGAGCGCGTACAGAGATGTGCCCCCATCACGGATCTCTCCTTCGAGTTGGTGCGCTTCGATACCCAGCTCATCGAACACCCGGACATCACGGGCATCGAGTACCACCAGGGCACCTTAGCCGGATGGGAGGTGCGCGAATACCTGCTCTTGAAATGGGGCTATCGCTGTGCCTAATTGCCACACGGAAGCGACCCGTTGGGAGGTGGATCACATCATCCCACGCAGTCGCGGTGGATCGAGCCGCATCACCAATCTGGCGCTGGCCTGTCACGCATGCAATCAGGCGGAGGGGGACCGGACGGCGGCGGAATATGACCACCCTGAGGTCCAGGCAGGAGCGGGCAAGCCCTTGAAGGATGCTGCCGCCGTCAACAGCACGCGACTGGCGCTGTATGAACGACTGAAGCAGGAGGGGGTTCCCATCTCGACGGGCACCGGGGGCAGAACGAAGTGGAACCGGACGCAGCGGGGACTGCCCAAGACGCATTGGCTGGATGCGGCCTGCGTGGGGGCAAAGACGCCCGCGCGGCTACAGATCAACGGGCTCTGGCCATCACCGCGATGGGGCGGCACAGTCGGCGGATGTGTCGGACCAATGCGTTTGGCTTTCCGGACAAAGCGCTCAAAGCGACCAGTGTGGTGGGTGGCTTTCGGACCGGCGATATCGTGCGGACGGTTGTTCCGACTGCCAGTGTCAAAGCGGGCACGTATGTGGGGCGCCTGGCGATTCGTGCCAGCGGCTCGTGCAACCTCAAGACCGCTACCGGGACGATTCAGGGAATTCACCACAAATATTGCCAATCCCTCCATCGGAGCGACGGCTACGGCTATCAGAAAGGAGCGGCGCTTGCTCCCCAGGCGTGAACTCCGGGGTCTCCGCGCCGCGATTTCTGATGAGGGCCAGCGCCGCGCGACGAGTGTCGTGGCGATCAGGCGCGCCCGCTCTTGCAATTCCGTCTGGATGCGATACAATACACTCAAGCGGGCGTGCGAGTCGAGGGGGATATCGCTTTTTTCAGAAATGAGAAAGCCTGGCTGACGCTGCTTTGGCCGAAAAGGGTGGCGAGCGTATGCTGTTTGCGATAGGTCAAAAATGGCCCTGGCGATCGCGAGGCACGGTGGCCTGGCCCGTGCGGCTGGCTATGGCGCGCGATTCGATCAAGGCGATAATCTCAGGTGACACTGCTCAAGAAGATGAGACGGCGCTGCAAGGGTTCTATGAGCTTTTCGCACGCTACCAAAAGCCAATCGCCGACTTTCTCTTTCGCATGACACGCGATCGCGATTGGGCGGCTGATCTCACGCAGGATACGTTTCTCAAAGCCTTTGCCCACGTGCACGAGCTGCCCAACATTACCAATGTGCGCGCGTGGCTCTATCGCATCGCCGCCAACACCGCCAGTAACGCGTTGCGCCACCAGCGCCGCTTCGCCTGGGTGTCGCTGGCCGAGCTGCGATCGGGCGATTCGTCGGATCAGCGGCCCGGTGTCGTGCTCTCGGCGGGAGGGGATATGGCCAGCTCGGTCGTCGAGCGCGACGCTCTCGAAGCAGCGCTGACGACGCTGCCGCCCATCGCGCGAGCGGCCTTGCTGTTGCGCGCGACCGCCGGCTTCGAGACGGCTGAGATCGCGACGATGCTCGGCCTGTCCGAAGCTAATACGCGCAAGATTCTCTATCGCGCCAAAGAGAAGATGCGTCAGGCACTCGCCAGCGGTGGTGGAAAGGAGCCGTAATATATGCCGACGAGCGCTGCTTGCACCACCATCTGGGGGCGCCGGATCTCGGACTATCACGACGGTGGCCTGTCATCCACCGAGCGCGCCGAGACTGAGGAGCACATCCGCGTGTGCGTCCAATGTCAGGCGACGCTGCAAGCCCATGACCGTCTCTATCGCGGGTTGCGCGCGACACCCGGTTTCGAGGGGATGTTGACACTCACGCGGCCAGGCACGCGGCGCGGCATGGGCGCGGCGCAACGCCCGATGTTTTCGTGGCCGGGGCGCACGCTCGGTGCTGCGCCAGCGCGGCGCGGTGGCGGCCTCTCGACTGTGGTGGTGGTGCTCGTCCTGGCGGTGATCGCGGGCAGCGCGATCTTTGCCGGGCACATCGTGGTGAGCTATGGGCCGTCGGCGACGCGCGGCGCGTCAAGCGTATCAGCGCCATCACCCACGCCGACCTTCACGCCGCCGCTGGGCAACCTGACCCCTAACGGCACCGCCTGCGCTAACGCCGGCACCACCTATCCGGCTTCCTACGCCTTCGCTAACACCGCCGGGTCCATCTCGATCGTCACCGGCTGTGACAATCCCATCCAACTGACCCGCCTGTCAGGAGGTCCCTGGCAGATCGACGGCTGGTCGCCCGACGGCTCGACGCTCGCCGTGCAAAGCCTGCAAGACGGCGCGCTCGCCGTCATCGATCGCTCGTCGGGCGTCGTGCGTCCGGTCAATCTCGGCGGCGCCGTCACGTCGCCCGCGAGAGCCGACGAAGCGGTGTGGGCCAGCACCGGCTTGCTCATCGTGCGCTCGGGGCAGTCTCTGCTCGAGGTCGATCTCGTCAGTCGCACCGTGACGCCGCTCAACGTGTCGCGGGTCACACACATCGAATGGCGCGCCGATGCGCTCTATTACAGCGTCAGCGCTACGGGCGCGACCATCGTGCATCAGCGTGACGTGGCCACCAACGCAGACGCGGTCGTCGCCACGCTCGCCGACAACCTGGGTGGTTGCGCCGCCACGAGCCAGGGGTGCGCGGTCGCCCCCGCCTGGGACGTCTCACCTGACGGAACGTTCATCCTTTATCAGGCCCCCTCGCTGGCGAACGCCGCCCAAACGCTCTTGCAATATAGCCAGGTGGCCAATGGCACGCCGGTCAGCGCGCCCAAGACGCTGCTCACCCTGCCCTATTCGGGCGCGCCGATCGCTCTCGAGTTGTCGCCCAACGGCACAAAGCTAGCCATCGCGACGCCGGGCGACGGCGCGCAGGCGGGCAGTGTGATGATCTTTGACATTCCCGGCCAGACGTCCGTCACGCTGGCGGGGCAGGTGTCTTTTGCCTGGCGCTATGACAGCCAGGCGCTCGTCATCGAGCCGGACGCCCCCACCAGCGGTGCCACCCCTCGCCTCTATGATCTGGTGACGAAGCAGTCGCTTCAATTGCCGGTGGGCACCGCCAGCTACTTCTGGCAGCAAAGCTGACTCGAGGGATTTCGCCTTCCCTCGTCAGTCTGACGAAATCAGTAAAACAGGTTGTGCCATGACCACCGTCTCACGACAGACCGCCTTGTGTGGCATTATCGGCAGTGCTCTCGCGATCGCCGGCTTCTTTTTGCCCTGGATCGCTGAGTATGCGACCAAGACCACCTCACGAAGCCTTGCGCTTTCCTTTGACGTGAGTGGCTGGCAGATCGCGACCGGCTCTTTCTTCACGGCGGGCATGGCGTCCATCGGCCCGCTTGCGTCGCTCAGCACATTCGCGCTCCTCAGCATGACGCTCTGTGCCTCGATCGTGGTGCTCGCTGTCAGCGCCCTCTCGCTCAGGCGTCCAACCTCACGACCCCTGGCGGCGTCATGGCTCAGCGTATCGGTGGTGGGTCTGCTCACGGCGCTCTGGCCCGCGTTTTACGTGATCGCCCCTCACCTTCCCAATCGTTCAGGAATCCCGTACGCGGATTATCTCGATTACGGCTATGGTCTGACACTGCTTGGATACATCGGAATGGTTGGTGGCGGCATCATGGCGATCGCCAGCGGCTCATGGTCAGCCAGATCCACCGTCGGCGGGCGCGCGGCGGGCGTCACGAGCATCGCTGGCGGTGCGCTCACGTTTGTGGGCTTTGTCTTGCCGTGGATCAGCCCTCTCGGTCTTATCTCTTTGACGGGTTGGAGTTTCTTGACGGGCACAATCACGGCGCAAAATCAGGTATCGCTGCCAGTGCCGCTCGCTTTGACCTATGATGGAGTATACGGTCTGACGCTCATTGTGGCGATCTACGCGATTATCGTGGGTGTTATGCGCTTGCTGGGTAAGGGGTCACTCTTGCTGGCCAGCATGCAGATCAGCGGCGCCCTGGTCGGTTTTAGCTTGCTTTTGGTGTCGTTTCCTTTCACCTATTTCTATTATTTTGGTCAGCCGCTCGGCATTGGCGCGTTCCTTGTGGCGATGGGCTATATCGCCATAATCGGTGGCGCCATCGTCGATTTCGCGCCCACGGGGCAGGCGGCGAGCCACGGAGCGGGTCGCGCGATCGCGCTCACCGGCATGGTCGGGGCGGCGCTCGCTCTGGCTGGATTTTTCTTGCCCTGGTCCAATTTCCAGCTGGGAAATGATACGCGCAATGGCTGGTGGTTCGCGACCAACCTCTCGCGGCTGCTCGCTGGTTATGGCACCGGGAACCCGAGCGCTTTCTCCTTCTCGATGCTGGCTGAATTCATGATCCTGAGCCTGCCTCTGCTCGTCGCGGCCTTCACCCTGATCGTGAGCGTCGCGCGGCTCGCCGGCAAGAGCGATCGAGGGCTTTTAGCCGCCTGGCAAGTCGCGGGCGCGCTCATCAGCCTGTCACTCATGATCGCCTGGCTCAATTACTTTGGATTTGGAAACGTGGGACCAGTGCTGTTGATCATCGGTTTCGCCGGCATTCTGGCAAGCGCGCTGGCGACGCTGACCACCAACCGGACGCCTGAGCCAGAGGCTGTGGGCCAGATCGCAACGGGCGTGACAAGAGCCGCCTTTGCTGGCGGGATGATAAGTGTCATCGGTGGCGCGCTCGTCATCACCAGCTTTTTTCTGCCTTTGACGCCGACCCAGTCGCAAAGTAGCTGGCAATATGTCGTAAATTCCTATCAATTTTGGCTGGCGCACCATCAGCCCATCGGAGACGTCCTCTGGCAAGTCGTTGCCCAGTGCTTGACGCTGCTCGTTGGGATCTTCGCGCTAATTACCGGCGTGCTGTCGCTGTCGCGCGTCCGCGCGATCGTGCTGAGCGCTCTGATGGTCAGCGTGACCGCCATCGGGCTTATGTGGATTTCCCCGGTAGCCTTGTCGATCAATATAGCCAACCTTGCCCACTTTCCCGCTGTCAACTACGGCCTGGTGGTCGTCATCGCCGGCCTGATGCTGGCGCTGGCGGGTGGGATGGCTGATTTCAGTCAAAATCTTCAGCCGCCTGGCGCGCCTCATGGTGATCCTGCCCTGATCGCCCGCAGGTGAATCCGGCGCGATTGCGCCAGCCGCGCCAAGTTTTTGCCGTCGCGCTTCACTGGCGGGCGCGGCGCATGGCGATGACGCCGGCGACGACCCCCAGCGCGGCGCCGACCACGATGCCCGCCACGACGATCTGAGCGCGGCGGCTCCGCATACTGTGCTTCGAGGGCAACATGCGGCGCAGCATGCTTTGCGTGGGTATGGGCGCCTCACTCTTGGGCATGAGCACGACGCTGCCACGCTCGTTCGTAAGCAGCACCCGCGGGCGGCGCGCGTCACCCTCGGCGGAGCGCTCAGTGGGGGCGACACCGACGGCCAGGGCCTCACCCTGCCTGGCGCTGGCGATGGAAAGCCGTGCCAGCATGCCAGAGATGATGTCCTCCGCCTGTTTGTGCGCCTCAGCCGACCAACCCACGCCGCGCAGCCCCGGCAGGTTTGCCTCGAAGGTGTAATGTAGCTCGACGCCGCCGGTCAGCGCGTGCGGCACGAGAATGATCGTGCCGTCGGCCCGCAAGAAAGTCAGCGCGTCATTCAGCGTGACCGCCATTGACAGAGAGCGCGGCGGGTGCTGGCGATCGACGCGCAGCCAGCCGATGATCGGCTCCGCGCCGGTCTTGGGGTTGGGCGCGCCGACCTCGAAACCGAGCTGAAAGTCTTGATCGCTCGTCGGCTGATGGCCGGGCTGTCGCTCGATGCGCGAGCAGAGTGGGATGATCCCTTGAATCGTGTCCGGGTCGTGCAACGCACGCCAGACTGCCTCGATTGGGGCCTCGATGACCCGTGTGCCTTCGAATCGCATTGGTGGCGCGTCCTTTTTATCAACGAGCCGGCTTTCCGCGCCTACTTGACGCTGTAGCCCGGCAATCTATCACATCCTATATAGTAGATCGACCGGGGTCGCGCGTGGCAACAGAGGGGCCAAAATGGCGACATGGCATGGCCGGTTGGGGATCAGAGCATTTGTTGCGTGCGACGTGCGATGACCACCGCATGGTCAGCGACGCGCTCGAGTTTGTGGGCGATCCACAGCCAAAAGGTGAGCCGGCGGGCCATGAATTCGTCGGCCCCGGCGTCGCCGCCCGCCGCGCCCAGCCGTTGGAGCAAGTCGTCGCGTAGCGCGCGATAGCGCGCGTCAATCTCACTGTCGCCGGCCACGACGCGAGCCGCCAGATCGCCGTCACGCCCGCTAAAAGCAGAGATGGCGTCGCGCAAGCGGTCGCGGGCGAGTCGGCCCAGATCGAGCAGGGCATCTGGCGGCGCCAGCGGCGCCCCGAGCGACGACAGGTCGATCGCGAGTCCGGCGACGCCCTCCGCGCCGTGCGCCACGCGCTGCAAGCGTTGCGCCACGGTCAGCACCGCGACCAAAAAGCGCAGATCAGCCGCGAAGATCGGCTGTTGCAGCGTGAGGAGCGCGATGGTGTTCTCCTCGATCGCTTCGCTCGCTCGGTCGCATTCTTCCTGGCGGCTCTCGGCGATGCGCGCGTCATAGGGGTCGCCCGAGGCGATCGCGCTGAGATCGCGCTCCAGCATCATATCCACCAGCCCAGCGAGGCGGCTCACGTCGTCGCGCAGGATGAGCATTTGACGGTCGAAATCAGCACGGGGCACGGCACGCTTCTCTCTTTCTGGCCTAAGATCTGCGATTGAACGCGACATCGCCGATGGCCACATCTGTTACTATACCCGATCGGGCGACTCCTCCGTTGGCGTGAGTAATAGACCGCCGCGCGATTTCGGAGGGAAAGGGGATGTGGAGAACGGCTTTAGGAGCGAAAAGCCTACGCGAATATGATCAAACCTGATTGGATATCCTTGCTTGACATGTCACTATATTCGTGATATACTAGTGATATGGAAGAGATACGTATCACGATCCGCTTTCCGAAAGATGCCGTTGAAACCCTGCGTCAGCTGGCTCAGGAACACAATCGCTCACTCAATGGGGAAGTCGTGTGGGGCATCCGGTCCTACATTCGGCACTGTCAGAAGGAGAAGGTCGATGGCGACGATGATCACGGCGCACAAAATCCGCCTGAACCCCACCCCTGAGCAGGAAGATTACTTGCGTCGCGCCGCAGGCACTAGACGATTCATCTTCAATTGGGGATTGGCCGAGTGGCAGCGCCAGTATGCCGCCTACAAGGCCGAACAAGAGACGGTGCCCGAAGAGCAGCGCACCCTCAAGCCGCCATCCGCACTCGATCTCAAAAAACAGTTCAACGCCATTCGTGAGACTGAGTTCCCCTGGACCTATGATGTCACCAAATGTGTGGTCGAAGGCGCCTTCGACGATCTGGGCAAAGCCTATGCCAACTTCTTTGCCGGTCGAGCGAGCTCTCCCAAGTGGAAGAAGAAGCACAAGAGCCGTGAATCGTTCTACCTGGCCAATGATAAATTCACGGTCGGCGATCATTGGATCACAGTGCCCGTTTTGGGCGATTTTGTGCTCACGCAGCAGGAGGCTCAGGGGGCACAAACCGAGCCCATCAAAAACCGCACCAACTACAAGCGCCACCTGGGCAAAGTGAATCTGGCCGAGAGCTTGCGCTTTGTGGCATTGCCCCCACCAGGGCACACTCCCAAGGCCGGGAAGAAACGGCGGGAACGCAAAAAAGTCTGGTGTGGGTCGGTCAAGATTATGGGAGCAACCATTGGAGTGTCGGGCGGCTATTGGTACGTCAGCATTCAGGTGGAAGTGCCGAAGATCGCCGTGATCAATATTCAACCGATGGTCGGAGTCGATGTCGGGATCAAGGAGTCGGCAGTGGTCAGTGATGGGAGACGGTTTGAGAACCAAAAACCGTTGAGCAAGCAATTGACCAAATTGCGACGACTCGGCAAACAGCTGAGCAAGGCTCAATACGATCCGGAAACCAAGCAAGGCAGCCACAATCGGGACAAGGTGAAACACAAGCTGGCCCGCCTGCATGGCGAGATTGCCCACATCCGGAAAGATGCCCTCCACAAACTGACCACCGCGATTGCGCGCACCTGTAGCGTGGTGGGCATCGAAGACCTGCATGTCAAGGGCATGTTCAAGAACCGCACGTTGGCACGGGCGATGGCCGACGCAGGGTTGGGTCAACTACTGCGCTTCCTGGAAACCAAGATGCAGGCGGTTGGTGGGCAGGCAATCCTGGTGGATCGGTTCTTTCCCTCCACCAAGACGTGTTCGGGGTGCGGGCATGTCAAGAAGCGCATGCCTCTGAAATATCGCACCTATATCTGCCTGAAGTGTGGCTTGGTCATTGATCGTGACCTGAATGCGGCGATTAATCTGGAACGTGAAGCCAGCCGCATCCTCGTAGACGTGCTTCACGTTCCCGTCCCGGATAGTGGCTCAGGCCGGACGTAAAAGCGCCTGTGGAGACCTCGTGAGACCGCAACCGGAGAGCCGATCCAAAGGTGCCGGTGCAATGGCAAGGGTCGCTGAAGCAGGAACAACGAACTGTGCATGAGTGGGGTCTTATGATCACATTCGTGTATCCAAATCGGAGCAGAGACGTGAATCCGTGGCTGGTATGCGCTTCCGGCGCGACGATCGTTGTGCCGTCGGGCGACTCGTGGGTGTTGGGGCGCGCGATTCCCGGCGAGCAGGGCGTCGATCTCGATCTGACCCCTTTCGGCGCCGCGGGTCTGGGCGTCTCGCGCCAGCACGCGCGCCTATCGTGGTTGCCGGAGGGGTTTGTCATCGAGGATCTCCGCAGCCACAACGGCACCAGCCTGAACCGATATCGCCTGAGTCCAGGGCAGGCGTTCCCCGTGACCAACGGGGATCGCATCAGGCTCGGCTCGTTTCAGCTCATCTTTGTCCGCGAGGCTGCGCCCTGATCAGCGTCGTCCACTCATCTTCTCAAAGAAAGGGACTTCCGACGCATGTATAACGTGATCGCACACCCCACCGGCGAAGAGCCAATCATCGGCGAGATTGACGAGCTGCCCGTCGCCAACGCGGTGTTTCTCGTCATCAAAAATCCTCGCAAGCGCAACGGGGACTATCTGGACTGGCTGGATGTCGAGACGACGACGCTGCTGCTTTCCTTCGCGCGGCTGACGTGCGTCGAGTTTTCCGCGCGCACCGGGCAAACGCTCGTGCGCAAATATCCCGATCGCGAGCGCGATTACGGCGCAAGCCAGGCATAGCGCGTCAGGCTCAGCTCATGGGCGACGCTGGCGCCTTCGGCGCTGTGCCCCAGCCAGTACCAGCGCACCGGAAAGCGCCGCTCGTCGAACCATCCGTGCTGGGGTGGGTGGCCGGCCATCTCGAAAAGGACGTGATGGGCGCTGACGGTCGCCATGAGCAATTCCACCTCCTCGACACCCAGGACGGTGGCGCGGGCCTGCGCCAGCACCGGCTCAAGAGGGGCGCGGTTTTCCTCAAAAACGGGCACCTGGCAGAGCGAGAGCGGTTGCTCATCTTCGCGGCTGAGATCGAGAGCGCGACCCAGCACGATGCGCGGCGCGACGGCGAATGTGAGGGGCAGCGTCGCGGGCGGCACGGAGAGCGCGATGGCGCGCGTGCCGTGGGAATCAGTGATCTGGCCACGCACTTCGTTGCCGTCAAAGGTGAGCACGGCATGCCGGTCGCCATTCTGGCCGTGCGTGCGCGCCTGTAATTCCTCAACCGCGCCGTCAGAGCCAATCAGCTCATCCACACCAAAGAGGACCTGTTGGCCCACCCCCATGATGCTTTGCGCGTGCAGCCGGTCGCCGGGCAGCCGGGTCAATCGCCATTGCTCGCTGGCGCGAGGCCGGTCGTCCATGGTGTAGGCATAGACGCCCATCGCCACAGGCGTGCCCTCGGTGTGTTGCGCCGTCATCAGGGGGCCTCTCTTTCCATGTTCCATAGTGCTCGCGCGCGATCGCGGAGCTATTATACCATGCCTCAGCGCCGACATTATCGCGAATCCCGCCGGTCATCCCTTGATCGTGGATTGCGTCGTGTGTCATAATTCTGATAGACTTACTCGGAATTAAACGCACACCCCATCTCGCGCGCTTTGCGCTCGACTGCGGGAGCCACATAGAGGAGCAGGCATCGTGAGCACTGAACCAATCACCAAAGACGACTACAAGTGGGGATTTTCCCAGCCTGATCATTCTGTCTTCAAGTCGCGCAAGGGCCTGGACCACGACATCGTGGAACAGATCTCACAGATGAAGGGCGAGGCGCAATGGTTGCGCGATTTTCGCCATCGCAGCCTCGATCTCTTTTTGAAGCGCCCGATGCCTAACTGGGGCGGCGATCTGGGCGACATCGACTTTCAAGACATTTTCTATTACGTCAAGCCCTCCGAGAGATCCGAGTCGTCGTGGGACGACGTGCCCGCCGAGATCAAGGATACGTTCGACAAGCTGGGCATTCCCGAGGCCGAGCGCAAATATCTGGCGGGCGTGGGCAACCAATATGACAGCGAGATGGTGTACCACAAGGTGCGCGCGGATCTCGAAAAGCTCGGTGTCATTTTTGTCGATCCCGATACGGCGTTCCGCGAGCACGAGGAGGTCTTCCGCAAGTACTTCGCGACGGTCATTCCGCCCAACGACAACAAATTCTCGGCGCTCAACAGCGCGGTCTTCAGCGGCGGCTCGTTCATCTATATCCCCAAGGGAGTGAGCGTCGATCTGCCGCTGCAAGCGTACTTCCGCATCAACACGCAGAATATGGGGCAGTTCGAGCGCACGCTGATTATCGCCGACGAAGGCAGCTACGTGCATTACGTCGAGGGGTGCTTCCTCGCGGGAGCGCGCGTCCGCACGCGAGATGGTGAAAAGCTCATCGAAGAGATCCGCGAGGGCGATGAAGTCCTGACACATAAGGGCCGCTATCGCCGCGTCTATCACACGATGGAGCGTCCTTACGATGGCACCATCTATAACGTCCGCTTCTATGGTGATAGCTGGCGCGAATTGCACATTACCGAAGAGCATCCGCTGCTGGTGGTGCGTCGCAAAAAGGCAGAGTATCGTAATGAGTCGTTCAAGCCAGAGTGGTTGCCAGTTTCTGAAGTAAAGCCAGGCGACTATCTGATGATTCCTGTGCCACAGCCTGAAAAACTGGCAGACGTTGGACACACGATTACGATACCTCTTGGCAGGGGTCGTCACGATCCAGTTCAGAGAGATGTGACGCTTCCGCTAGAAGCGGACTTCTTCCGCCTACTCGGATACTATCATGCAGAGGGCCATGTTGATAACGAGCATTATCTCTCGTTCTCATTCCATGTTGATGAGGCCGAGTTCTTAGACGATGTTCGTGAGTTGACTGAGCGATATTTTGGCAAAGCGCCGACTGAGAACAAGCCGCGACAGAACGGGCAAACCCTTGTTGTGTCTTCGACCGAGTACGCTCGTGCATTCGCACGTGTCTTTGGTTCGACGGCGTATGAGAAGCGTGTGCCGGATTTCATCCTTAACGCACCGCTCACTCATCTTGCTCAATGGGTACGTGGCATCTGGTCTGGCGATGGCAGTTACGATCCTCGGAAAAATATGTTCCGTTACAATACTGTCTCGCAAGATCTCGCTTACGCTTTCCGCGATGCACTGTTGCGGCTAGGAGTCGCTGCCTCGTTGAATTTGCAAGAGCGTGAAGCACCACGTCAGCCAATGTATGTTGTTGTGGTCGCTTCACCTTGGAACGAGAAGTTTGGCGAAGTTGTCGGGTATCCTGCACCAAGCGGTAAGAAGGAAGGCTCACCGTTTGCTTTGGATGAGCAGTACTTATATGCCCCCATCAAAGCCATAGAGATTGAGCAGATGGAGGCGACGGTTTACAACTTCTCAGTCGCAGAGGATGAGTCGTATGTTGCCGAAGGTGTAGTATCGCATAACTGCACAGCACCCACATACACGACGAATTCACTGCACAGCGCGGTCGTCGAGATCATCGTGCGACCCGGCGCGCGCGTGCGCTACACGACGATTCAGAACTGGTCCAAGAACGTCTACAACCTCGTGACCAAGCGCGCCCAGGCCTTCGCCAACGCGACGATGGAATGGGTGGATGGGAACTTGGGCTCGAAGCTGACGATGAAGTATCCCGCCGTGTGGCTCATGGAGCCAGGCGCCAGGGGCGAGGTGCTCTCCGTCGCCTTCGCGTCGGACGGCCAGCACCAGGACGCCGGCGGCAAGATGGTGCACGTCGCGCCCCATACGTCATCGACCATCGTCTCGAAGTCGATCTCCAAAGGAACGGGGCGGTCGAGCTATCGCGGATTGCTCAAAGTGCAAAAGGGCGCGCACCACGTCAAATCCAACGTGCGCTGCGACGCGCTGCTCTTGGATGACTCGTCGCGCACTGACACCTACCCCTATATCGAGATCGAGGAAGAAGATGTCGAAGTTGGGCACGAAGCGTCGGTGTCAAAGGTCGGCGAAGAGCAGCTTTTCTACCTGATGAGTCGCGGCTTGTCTGAGAGCGACGCCTACACGATGATCGTCAACGGCTTCATCGAACCGATCGCCAAAGAGCTGCCGCTGGAATACGCCGTCGAGCTAAACCGGCTGATTCAGCTCGAGATGTCGGGGTCGGTCGGCTAGCGCGCGAAAACTTTCACCCCCCTGCCCCCTCGCCATCGTGATGGCGAGGGGGAGCTTTTGAGAGAACATACCAAGAGGAAAGATATTCGACCATGACAGCACCAACGAGGCCGCGAGGCTTTAGCGAGGAAACGATAGCCCAGGTGATCGCCGAGCGCGACGAGCCGACCTGGATGACGGCGCTCAGGCGCTCGGCCTGGGCGGCGTATCAGGCGATCCCCATGCCCACGCGGCAAGACGAAGAATGGCGCCGCACCGATCTGCGCCAGCTCAAGCTGGATGCCGCGTCGCCGCTGGGAGAGAGCGCGGCGCTCCATGTGGCGTCGGGGATGGGCGACGCGAGCGATCTGGCGGCGCGCCTCACCATCGTGGATGGGGTCGTGCGCGAGGCCTGGCTGGGCGACGAGGCGCGGCGCCAGGGCGTCGTCGTCACCGATCTGCGCTCCGCTCTCACGACGCACGGCGCGCTGGTCGAGCGGCACTTCATGACGAAAGCGGTGCCTGCCAACGACTCGAAATTCGCCGCGCTGCACGCCGCGTTTTGGGATAACGGCCCCTTCGTCTACGTGCCGCGAGGAGTCGCGCTCAGCGGGCCGATCGGCGTCACCATCGCGTCGGCCACGCCGGGGCGGGCAAATCTGAGCCATACGCTCGTCGTGCTCGAAGCCGAAAGCCAGGCGCAGGTCACGGAAGAGTTGCTCGGCGGCGACACGAGCGATCAGGCGTTTTCGAGCCGCGTGGTCGAGATCCTGGCCGGCAACGGCGCCAACCTGCGCTTTATCAGCGTGCAGCGGTTCGGCGAGACGATGTATGATTTTTACACCACGCGGTCGGTGCTGGGCAAAGACGCGCAGGTGACGATGCTCGGCGTCGAGCTGGGCGCGCGGCTTTCCAAGGGCCGCGTCGAGGCGATGCTGGAGGGCAACGGAGCGAGCGCGCGCCTGTTAGGATTGTATCTGGGCGATCGCCAGCAACATTACGATCGCTTCACGCTGCAAGACCACACCGGCACCGACACGACCAGCGATCTGCTCTTTAAGGGCGTGCTGACCGACGCCGCCCGCTCGGTCTATTCAGGCTTCATCCGCATGCATCCGGGCGCCAAGCGGTCGCGGGCGTATCAGCAGAATCGCAACGTGCTGCTCAGCCGTACCGCGCGGGCGGACTCGATTCCCAATCTGGAGATCGCAGAGAACGACATTCTCGGCTGCACGCACGGCGCGACGGTGGGCAAAGTGGATGAGGAGCAGCTCTTTTACCTGATGTGCCGCGGCCTCTCGCGCTCCCAAGCGACCGAGATGCTGGTGGAAGGCTTCATCGAGCAGCTGGTGGCCGAGATCGCGCCAGAGGGGCTGCGCCAGTCGGTGCGCGACGAGGTCAGCGCACGTGTGACGGCGACGACCGCGCGCATGAAGGACTGACGTGAGGATGGCACGATGGCTGAGTTCGTGACGGTCGCCAGGGTTGGCGAGGTGCCTGAGGGCGGCGCGCTGCTGGTCAGCGTCAACGGCAAAGAGATCTCGCTGTGGAACGTCAAGGGGACGCTCTATGCCATCGACGACATCTGCACGCACGAGGAAACGAATCTCTCGGAGGGCGAGTTGGTCGATGAGTGCTGCGTCATGTGCCCGCTGCACGGCTCGGAATTCGACCTGGCGACAGGTGCGCCGCGCTGCCTGCCGGCGACAGAGCCGGTGGCGACGTATGTCGTGCGGATCGACGGCGACGCGATCCAGATCGCCGTGTGAAAAAGGATCCGCGCGCTCTATTGTTGCGGCACGCGCTCGACAATGCCGGTGGTGCGCGTCGCCTGAGCGATGCCGTCGATGATGCAATCGCCGAGCAGCGCGGCATAGATGCCCTCACCCAAATGAGCAAAACTGGTAGCGGGCACGGAGCAGCGCACGCTGATCTCTGGTCCCTGGCGCGAGTGCGCGGCGATTGACAGTTGGTGGCGCTCACCTTCGATGCGGACGTGTCCGGTGAGCGGGTGCATCAGCGTCAGCGTCGATGACGGCGTGCGCAGATGGAAATAGCCGACGCGCGCGCGCAAAAAGGGCAAGCCGAAGATCGTCGAGTCCAGCATCATGCATTCGATGGAAATGCCCGGCTGGTCAAAGGCGTTGGCGGAGATCCACTGCCAGCGGTCGGGGTGGCGGCGACCGTGAAAGGCGCTGATAGTGCCCGGCTCTTGCGAAAAGCTGTAGCGATGGCCGCTGACCGAGAGGTCGCCGCTGACGAGCGCGTCGGGCACGCTGCGCAGGCGCAGATCGAACGGGCGCAACAGGCCGCTGACGACATGCGGCTCGACCAATGGACCGGCGGCGCGAAACACGAGATCCCACGAGATGTGGCCGACGACCCCGCGCGACCCCTCGGCGCCCAGCCACAGATTGCCGATGCTGAGCGCGCCGGTCGGCTCGGTGTGAATCGCGGAGCGCGGGTATGATGCGCGATAGACCGATGCTCCCGACGGCGTGTGCAGGCTCGCGCAGACCTCGACCACGCGGCGCCGCTGACGCCGGCGCATGGTCACCTCGACGAGCATTGCCAGCTCGCGCTCAGGCACGTTGAATCTGATGAAAGCGTGATCGATCCTGGATCGATGAGCGCCAAAACCCGCCAACACCTCGGCGATCGGATTGACCGCCGGTTGTGCTTGCATGACAGAAGCCATGGCCGTCCCCCTTGACTAGAGCCATTGCTACTGGCCGGTTCCTAGCTCTGAGCAGCCGCCCCGTCGTCTGGCGATCGGGCCTTGCGCCGCCCTCGCGCGCTTGCCGGATATTCTCGATAGAATCGCCTGCCGAGCCACCAGCCGAGCCGGCCAAACAGAATGATGCCCGCAATCATCACCAGCACAGCCAGCGTGATAAAGATCGCCGCCGGGCCGCGCGTGGTGTAATGCACGAACGAGATCAGCTCGCTGCCAAGAAAGCCTGAGAGCAAACACCCAAATATGATTGCCATCAGACAGCCGAGATAGCCGCCGTGAGTGGGCCATTCCTCAAGAGCGGACGGATCGTCTGGGCTTGCCGGCTCGCCGCTCGCGGGCTGGGGCGCTTCCGTGGGATACTCCGCCTGTGTCACACGCTGCACCTGCTTGCCGTTGCTCTGGCATTCTCGTGCCCCTACAGAGCATTATATGCTGTTTGAGACTCATGCGTCGATAGCGGATCGTCAATCATCGGCGATGTCGCGCAAACATCGCCTGAAATTCCCATTTTGCTTGCGCTTGCGGACGAATCGTGACATCGTTTCAAGAGTGAAGCTCGACGACTCATCACTCATGCCACCACGTCTGCTCCACATCACTCGCGAAGGCAGGGACTGCTTGAAAGTAGAAAGTGGAAACAATGTCACCATCGTCATCACCACCGCGACCGCCATCGGGCGGCACGTTCACCAAAGCGGCGCTTCACGTTCTGGCCTTGACGCAACAAGAAGCGCAATTCTTTCAGAGCCGTGAGATTCGATCTGAGCATCTTTTGGTTGGCATGCTGCGCGAGGGTTACGATACAGCGGCCAGCGCGCTCATGGCGCAGGGGATCGACTTGCGACAGCTGCGCGCTGAGATCGCTGTGCGCGGCGTGGGCGAGCGCGCCCTGGTCCCCGTCGCTCCACGGCAATTCGCGGATGAGATGACCGCGATACTGTCGCAGGCATCGATTGAGGCGCAACATTCGGGCCAGCGATCGATCGGCACCGGGCATTTGTTGCTCGGTCTGCTCGACACGTCTGAATGCAGGGCGGCGCGCCTGTTGCGCACGCTCGGCTTCGCGCCTGAAAAGCTGCGCGCCGCCGTGATGCGCCTGCTCGATTCCGCGGAGAAGGCGTAACGCTCAGGTCGTGGAGCGCACCACCGAGATCGCGAAGCCATCCATCCCATCGTCGTCCATCGGGAAGGCGACCGAGACGAGACGCGGCTCAGCCACGAGCTTCGCGTTATAGGCCGCCGCGCCCGCCGCGTTCTCATCTGGTGGCGGCGTCAAAAACGCCTTGCCGAAACGGATGACGTTATCGGCGACGATGATGGTGCCGGGACGGCTGAGCGTGATCGCCCAATCGAGATACGCCGGGTAAGCGCCCTTGTCGGCGTCGATGAAGATTAGGTCGAACGGCGCCTCGCTCGCGAGCGTGGGCAGCGATTCAAGCGCCGGCCCCACGCGCACCTCGCAGCGGTCGGCCACGCCGGCGGCGGCGAACGTGTCGCGGACCACAGCGGCGTGCTTCGCGCTCACTTCGAGGGTGATGAGCTTGCCGCCGGGGGCCAGCCCGCGCGCCAGCCAGGTGCCCGAATAGCCCGCCAGCGCGCCGATCTCGAGGATCTTGCGCGCGTTGGCGGCCAGCGCCAGCACCTGCAACAACTTGCCTTGCAACGGCGAGATCTGAATCGCCGGAAGACCCTCGCGCTCCGCCCGCGCTACCGAGGCTCGCAGCGCGTCGTCTTCGACGGCGAAGCGCGCGATCAGCTCGCGCTCGATCGTCGCCCGCGTGGCGGCCTCCACGCGCAGACGCTCCAGCTCTGCCTGTTCGTCAGCCATGAGTGTCGATCCTTTCCTTTTCAAAAGCACATTGGACACTCACGATTGTAGCAGCCTCGGTCGGTGTTTTGCCCATGCGCGTGCCCAGAGCAGCAGAGAAGCGACCGCGGCCGTCGCCAGCGCGTACCACATGCTCTGCCATCCGGCGACGACCAGCGCGCCGATCGCCAGCGACGATACGATCAGCATGACGACGAATCGCCTCTCATGCAGCAGGCGCCAGGCCGCGATCAAGATGATGACGTAGGTCGCCAGAAAATTGCCGCTCGCCAGCTGGATGTAGGTCTCAATATGCGCGCCGCTCAGGCCAAAGATCGCCAGCGAAGCCAGCCAGACCGCGACGAGCGCCGCCAGCGCCGGGCGTGGCGAGCCGGATGCCGGATCGATGCGCGCGAGCGCCCGGGGAAAAACGCCGTCGCGCGCCAGCGAGAGCACCAGTCGCGATATGGCACGCGCCCACGTAATCCCCAAGAGAAAGATAATCGTCACCGCGATGAAGGCCGCGCCGCGCCCGGCAGCCGCGCCCAGCGAGAAGCGCAACAGATCCGCGAGCGACGTGTCGCTTGTGGCGATGACGCCGCGATCGAGGCTGCCAACCGTCGCGACCGCGAGCAGCAAAAAGAGCGCGCCGACGGTAATGACCGCCGCGCGCAACGATTTCACCAGCGTCTGCGGGTCGGTGAATTCCTCACCGGCAAAGGCGGCGTTTTCCCAGCCGACAAACGCGAAAAAGCAGATCAGTCCAGTCGCCGCGACGCCCGACAAATCATAGCCGCGCACCGCCGTCAGCCGCGCGGCGGTGCCGTGCGGCAGCGCAAAAGCGATGCCCGCCGCCACGGCAGCCAGGCATGCGAAAAATGCCCACCGCTGCGCGCGCATTATCCGCGACACGTCAAAGCAATTGATGGCGGCGATGGTGACGAGCAGCAGCCCGGCGACCCAAAGGTAGGCGGAAGATGGGAGGGCGATGAGCTGCCCCAGATATTCGCTGAAAAAGAGAGCGGTCGCGGGCGCGCCGACGGCGACCGACGTGAGATAGAGCACGCCGGTCAGCAGCCCCACGCGCTTGCCCAGCCCGCGCGCGATGAAGCCGGTGACGCCGCTGGCTGATGGATAGCGCGCGCCCAGCTCGGCCATGACTCGCGCCACGGGGTACGAGATCGCCGCCAGCGCCGCCCACACCAGAATCGACCACGGCCCCGCGTGGCGCGCGGCGATGGAGGGCAAGACGATCAGGCTTTGGCCCAGCACGGCGGAAGTATAGAGCACAAAGCCGTCGGTGACGGTCAGATGTTTGCGCAGGCTCAAGCCCGCACTCGTGGCCATGTCGCGAGTCCTCCAGAGGCGCGATTGGTAGCGGCGCCTGACTTATGGTATGATAATGAAAAGAATGCCGCGAAAGTACGTTATTCCGAAAGGAAAGCCGATTAATTTCGCTGGAAAGTAAGGTGAGATATGACATCCCCTTTGGATTGTGAAAAGCTGCTCGACGACACCGGCTGGAAGGTGCTCATCGCACTGCAAGAGAACGCGCGCGTCTCGTTCGCCGAGCTGGGGCGTCAGGTTGGGCTGACGCCGCCGGCGGTGGCCGACCGCGTGCGCCGGATCGAGGAAGCGGGCATCATCACGGGGTATCGCGCCGAGATCAGCCCCGAGAAGCTGGGATTGGCGCTCATGGCGATCGTGCGCTTCAGCGCACCCCATGAGACCTATAAGCGCATCGAGCCGCTCATCCTGGCCTGCCCGGAGGTCGTCGAATGCCACCGCGTGACCGGCGGTGACTGCTTCACAATGAAAGTCGTCGTCACCTCGGTCGCTCATCTCGAAAATCTCATCAACCGGCTGATTCCCTATGGCGCGCTGACGACCTCGATCGTGCTCTCGTCGCTCATCATGCGCCGCACGATCGATCCCGCCACGATCGCCTGGGAAGACCGGGCGACCAGCAGCGGCAAGTGACCCAGCTCTTGCGCAAGCGCGCGGATGGATATACTGAAAAGAGCGCACGCCCATATCGGAGTGTCGCTTGCTTTCACCTGGCGGGCGGCTATCTCGCTGCCCGCGCTGAAAAGAGGAGATCTCATGCCGCCACAGCAGGCCACGCCAGGCTATTACCCAGAGCCGGGGCGCGCTCCCTCCGCCCGCGCCACATCCACTCTGCAGCCTGACCCCATGATGCGCGCCAGCGAGCCGGCGTGGCTCTACACGGCGATTCTCGGCAATCAGCGCATGCTGGCTTGTCTGGATGACTCCGGCTCAGTCGCTCAGCTCTTTTATCCGCGCATCGACGCTGGCCCCCACCTGCGCTCGTTGCTCATTGGCATCGAGATCGGCGAGTCCGACACCGCGCCCACTGTGCTCTGGCTGACGAACCCTGCCTGGTCGCACGAGACGCGCTACGATGGAAACGCCCCGATCGCGCGGACTGCATCGCGCCATGTCAGCGCCCCGATTCGTGTCGAGCGCGCCACCTGGGTCACGCACAATCGCGATGTGCTGGCGACGCAGATGACTCTGACGAATCTTGGAGACAGTCCCATTCATGCTCGTTTGGTCGTCTATGCCCAGATCGATCCATTTCAGCGCGGCAAATTCAACACCATTCATTTCGATGAGGCGACCTCCCTCATGACAGTCTTTGGCGGCGGCGTCTTTCTTGCGCTGGCCACCAGCGCACCGGCGATCGATCGCGCTGTCGATCAGGTGACCATCGGGGGCATCGACCAACTCTTCCTCAGCGCCTCTGACGGTGTGTATAATCAGCAAAGCTATAGCGTGGGCCAGGTGAGCGGCGCTGCGCGCTATGATCTGGGCGTGGCAGCCGCCGGCGCCAGCGCCTCTGTGCGGCTGCACTTGTGCGGCGCGACGAGCCTGACTGACGTGACCGATCTCGCCTTGCGCTCGCTCGCCGATCCGCCCTCTCCACAGGCGACCGCCGACGAGTGGGGCGAGCGGCTCGCTCATCCACCACTCGTGCATCTCTCGCCAGCGGCGCGTGACGTGTACGCTCGCTCGCTGCTCGCGCTCGCGCTGCTGACGGATCGCACGGGTGGCATCATCGCCGCGCCGGAGTTCGATCCCGATTTTCGCTCGTGTGGCGGCTATGGCATGTGCTGGCCGCGCGACGGCGCCTTCATCGCTCACGCGCTCGATCTCGCGGGCAAGCACGATCAGGCGCGGTCGTTTTACGATTGGGCGCTGCGCGTGCAAGAGCCGTCGGGCTTCTGGCATCAACGCTATTTCATGGATGGCACGCTTGCCCCGACCTGGGGCGATCAATTCGACGAGACGGGCGCGGTCGTCTGGGCCATCTGTCGCCACGTCGCGATAACCGGCGATCGCGAGCACGCCCGTGCTGTCTGGCCGCGCCTGGCACGCGCCGGCGACTGCATGCGGACCGCGCTCGACCCTGAGACCGGGCTGACCCCCGTGTCGCGCGATCTGTGGGAAGAGCGCGATACCATCAGCACCTACGCCTGTGCCAGCACGTGGGGCGCCTTTCACCAGCTCTCTCTGCTCGCCGCGACGCTTAGCGACATCGCCGCCGCGCAGCACTGGCGCGCCGCCGCCGCCGCGCTCAAGGCCGCCATCGAATCTCACCTGTGGGACGACGAGCGCGGCTATTTCGCTCGGGGGCGCATGCTGCGGCTCAGTCGCGAGGCGACGGATGATCTGATCGAGCGGGGCGCCGCGACGGCAGATGATTTCGCGACACGCATCGTCATGGGCAAAACGCGGCACTGTTTGCGCGTCGATTCCACCATCGACACATCGAGCCTGGGCCTGTGCGTGCCGTTTGGCGTTTTCGCCCCCGACGACCCGCGCGTGGCGGCGACCGCCCGCGCCATCGGCGAGCGGCTGACCAGCCCCATTGGGGGCATCTCTCGCTATCACGGCGACGCCTATCGCGACGGCAATCCCTGGGTTATCGGCACGCTCTGGCTGGCCTGGCAACAGGCGCTCGTCGGCGACGTGGCCTCCGCTCGCGCTCTCTTTCAATGGGCAATCGATCATCGCACCGCGCTCGATCTGCTGCCGGAGCAGGTTGATAAAATGACCGGCCAGCCGTGCTGGGTGGTGCCGCTGGGCTGGTCGCACGCCATGTTCATCATCCTGGCGCACGTGCTGGCGGAGCAGTGATCGATCATGCCAGCCGGCCCAGGTGCGCCGCGTCGTCGGGCAGATCGATCGCCCCGGCCCCGACGAAGCGCGCGAGCGACGCCAGCTCTGTCGCGACGGCGACGGCGATCTCGGCGGTGAGCGCGACCCCCGGCTCCCAATAGACGCGATTGACGATGAGACGCCCGCGCTTGCGGTCGAAGAGCGGATCGATGCGCCCGATCAAGCGATCGCCATAGAGCAACGGCAGCACGTAATAGCCATAGCGGCGCTGGCGTGGGGGCACGTAGATCTCGATGCGATAGTCGAAATCGAAGAGCAGCTCGGTGCGCGCCCGATCGCAGATCAGGTTGTCGAAGGGCGAGAGCAGCGCCGCGCGCGGCTGCCAGTCACCAGCCTCGATCGCGTCGAGCAGGGCCAGATCGCTGGCATGGCAATACCACGGGCCGGGCAGCGCCGCGCCCTCACCGGCAATCCGCACGGGCACCAGCCGTCCCTCGGCGACGAGATCGCGCACCACGACAGGCAGATCGACGTAGCGACCGCGCAAAAAGTGCCGGCGAATGTGCGCCGCCTGCGCGACGCCCAACGACCGCACGGCGCGCTCGGCGGCCTGTCGCGTCATCTCGCGCGGTGTCAGCGGCGGCTCGCCCGCCCACGCCGGGAAGCACCGCTCCGTCAGGTCCCACAGCCGCGCGTTGCCCGCGCGCCCCGCGACCATGACGTGCCCTTGCGTCCACAGCGCGTCGAGCATGCGATTGACCGTGCGCCCGGCGGTCCAGCCCTTGGACCACCACCCGGTCGTCGAATCGTCCTCGAAGTGCTTGGGCATCAGCGGTCCCCGCGCCCGCAGCTCGTCGAGAATGTGGCGGCGCGTCTCGTCGTGGGCCGCGATCCATTCAGCCGTGTCGCTCCCCTGCGGCGTCTCAGGCGAGCGATACTGCTCCATCAGCAGCCGGTGCAAAGGAAAGTCAGCCGCCGGCACGATCGACGCGGCGTGCGCCCAATATTCGAAAAGCTGCCGGTCGTGATAGAGCATGCGATCGAGCACGGCGGGATCGAACGGTCCCACGCGGCTCCATAGCACGAGCAGATGGCTCCTGGCGACGGCGCTGATCGGGTCGAGCTGTACGCAGCCGAGATCCTGGATGAGTGCCAGAATGCCGGCGGCGTCGGGCGCCGGGCGCGGACCGGCGAGCCGCTGGCGAGTGATGGCCAGCCGGCGCGCCGTAGCGAGCGTAATCGTGCGGGGCGTCGTCATCGAATGCTGCCTCTCAGACGCGAGATTGCGCGGCGAGCCACGCCCGGAGCGGCTCTTCATGCTCGACGTAATGCTCACATGCTTGTTCCTCATCGTGTGTGTCTGTGAGTCACCCCATACTATCGAGTATAGCGGTGAATGCGGACGATATCGATCCGCTTTGCGCGAGATTCGGCAGAGGATGGGACGCAAGGCGCGCAACGCTACGGCCCCTCTCCATTGTAGTGGAGAGGGGCCGTAGGGGTGAGGTTGGAAAGACCGCTAGGACGTGCGGCGCATCGCGCTCGCGCTCGTCTTGGGGTGAGCGAAGATCATGCGGCCCGCCGCCGTCTGCAAGACGCGCGTCACGGTGACTTCGAGCGAGTTATTCAAAAAGCCCTTGCCGCCCTCGACGACGATCATCGTGCCGTCGTCCAGATAGCCGACGCCCTGGCCAGCCTCTTTGCCTTCCTGGATGATCTTGACTTCCATCTCTTCGCCGGGCAAGAGGGCGGGCTTGACCGCGTTAGCCAGCTCGTTGATGTTGAGCACCTTGACACCTTGCAATTCCGCGACTTTGTTGAGATTGAAGTCATTCGTGATGATCGGCGCGTGGGCTTGCTTAGCAAATTTGACCAGCTTGGCATCGACCTCGTGAATGTTCTCGAAATCGGTATCGCTGATCTCGACCGGCACGCTATCCTCTTTTTGCAGCCGGTTCAAGATGTCAAGCCCGCGCCGCCCGCGATTGCGCCGCAAGGTATCCGCCGAATCGGCGATGCGCTGCAATTCTTCGAGCACGAAGCGCGGCACCACCAGCGTGCCCATGATGAAGCCGGTTTGGCTGATCTCAGCGATGCGCCCGTCGATGATGGCGCTCGTGTCAAGCAGCACTTTTTCAGCGGAAGCTCTTTCCGGCGCACCTCTGCGACCGCGCCGGGCTGGACGATCGTCCATCTCGTCGTCGGCGTCACGCGCGCGCCGCCGCGCGGCCGCCCCGCCCAGCCGCGTGCCGATGTGGTCGCGCGTGAGCACCGGCCCGGCCACGCCCAGATGGCCAAAGAGGGTGGCCGCCAGCAGTGGCAGCCAGTAATTCAGGTGCCAGAACGCCACCTGAGACAGCGGAAAGGTCAACAGCACGGCGATCAGCAAGCCGACCACCAGACCGCCAGCGGCGGCCAAGAGATCAGAGATGTGGGTGCGGCGGATCTGGGCGACGATCCAGCGGATGAGTCCGATGAGCAGATAGGGGATGAATAAGATGATGACGAAGATGCCCAGCGCCCACGGCCAGTTGACCGTGTGATCCGCGATGGGCGGGAATGTGTCATTCTTCGCGAAGAGCGACGCGACGCCTGCGGCGACCGCGATGCCTGCTCCGGCGACCTGCAAAATGCGTCTCGACATGGTGAAATTGCCTCCCAATCGCTGAATGAGCCTGCCAGCCGCGAAAAAAACGCGGGCCAGGGTCGCTCACCCGGCGTGAAAATGCTCAGCAGAGGTATCAGCGCGGCGTCACGAAAACGATGACGTGCCGGCCCGATCTCAGGGCCATTCCTTCGTATCGGCGAACGGGCGACGTGTTGAATGGTGACGGTCGCTCCCTCAACCTTGCTGCTGGCTATCGAACTGACTGAGATGATCACGTCACACTTATCCTATGAATCATACCGCCCTTCGTCTGCCGCGTCAAGCGCGAGATCGATCGCTTCGGGCAAAGAAGTCGCCGCGACAATCTGAATGCCGCTGACAGAGCTGGCGTGTGTTTTGCTCGCGCGCGGAACGATGACGCGGCGAAAGCCCAGGCGCGCGGCCTCGCGCACGCGCGTCTCGACGCGGCTGACGGCCCGCAGCTCGCCTCCTAAGCCCACTTCGCCGATCAGCGCAAGATCAGCGCCAACTCGCCTTTCCTTGAGGCTCGAGGCGACGGCGACGGCGACGCCCAGATCGGCGGCCGGTTCGCCCAGGTCAAGCCCGCCCACGACGTTGACATATACGTCGTGCTGCCCCAGGCGTAAGCCAGCTCGCTTGGTCAGCACCGCCAGCAGCATCAAGAGGCGCGTGTGGTCCACGCCTGTCGTCGTGCGGCTGGGTGTGCCATAGCTGGTGGCTGTGACCAGCGCCTGCACCTCGACGACAAGCGGGCGCGTGCCCTCGAGGCTGATTGTCACCGCCGAGCCGGTCGCGCGGTGCGTGCGATCGGCCAAAAAAATAGCGCTGGGATCGGCCACTTCGACCATCCCCTCGCCGCGCATCTCGAAGATGCCCACTTCGGTCGCGCCGAAGCGGTTCTTGACGCTCCGCAGCAAGCGATAGCTGTGAAAGCGCTCGCCTTCCAGATAGAGCACGGCATCGACGATGTGCTCGAGCGCGCGCGGCCCGGCGACCGTGCCGTCTTTGGTCACGTGGCCGATGAGCACGATCGGCAGGTGGGTCGCTTTGGCCAGGCGCATCAAGCTCATGGTGCACTCGCGCACCTGACTGATCGAGCCGGGCGCCGAAGTCACCGCCTCGGTGGCGATGGTCTGAATCGAATCGATCACCACCAAGCGCGGCCTCATCGCGCGTGCCGTCTCGATGATGGCGTCCACGTCGGTCTCGGCCAGCAGATGCACGGAATCAGCCGTGATGCCCAGCCGGTCGGCGCGCAGCTTCACCTGTTGGGGCGACTCTTCCGCCGAGACGTAAAGCGCCGGCTGATCGAGCGTGCCCACCAGCGCGGCCAGCTCGATCATGAGCGTTGACTTACCAATTCCAGGCTCGCCGCCGACGAGGATGAGCGACCCCGGCACGATGCCGCCGCCTAGGACACGATCGGCCTCGGCCATGCCCGTCGCCAGGCGCGGAATCTCGCTGGCGCGCACCTGACTGAGTGGCACTGGCGCGCCGCCGGGAGTTTCCCCGTGCCTTACGCGCGGCTCCGCCCGCGTCTCGACGATGGCCGTCTCGACCAGCGAATTCCACGCGCCGCACTCGGCGCACCGCCCGCCAAAGCGCGGCGTGCGCGCGCCACACTGCTGACACACGTATTCCGTGCGTGTCTTGGGAGTGGATTTCGCCATCACGCGCCTCATCTCCAGGATCTGACCGTATGCTCCTTATGAGAGTATGAGCGCGCCACCTGGTAAATTGCCAGTGGATCGCAGATCCTTTGCCCAACTTTGCACGCTATTTACAGAAAAAGAGACATAAAAATCCCTCGGCTCATGATCTAGGACTTTCGCTCGGTGTCCCTGGATTCAGGCAGGCATGTGTGACGGTAA
>VFSW01002804.1_pt1 | contig 26267 bp, 25 predicted proteins | sample 5358111 | NCBI WGS metagenome assembly VFSW01 (sample SAMN11554181, study PRJNA540505) | mine drainage metagenome | isolation source: sediment from site ElyBrook_90M | place: USA: Ely Copper Mine, Vershire, VT | collected 2017 | reverse complement strand
GGGAAAAACCAGGTCGTTGTATTCGAGAAACTGAAATTCAAGAAGCACATGGTAAGGCATAGAAGGAGCAGACATTAATCGGTGAACGCCAAACATCCGCAAACATGTTTTGATGCTATCATTGATCTGTTTTCAAATCCCCCCTACCCCCCTTTACTAAAGGGGGGAGAGGGGGGATTATCTATTGAATGCGGATTGCAGGTTTGCGTAAAGGCGGGGCAAAACCTCGCCTTTTTTGTATAAAAATGAATGATACACTTTTAGAAGCCTTTTTTCTGATTATAATCGGCATGCTTGCCCGTGTGTCGGGACTCGTGGAAGAGCGGGACAACCGCATTCTGTCCAGGTTCGTTTTCAATGTTACGCTGCCGTTCCTTGTCTTTCTTTCGATGTTCCGCCAGCATCCGACCTTTGTTTACTTGAAGATAAGCCTGCTGATATGGCTGCTGCTCGGTATATTCACCGCTCTTACCTATTACGCAGGAAAGCATTTTATAAAAGATACCAAACGGCTCGGTGTGTTTATACTGACCGCGGTGGGCGGCAATACCGCATTCCTTGGTTACTCGGTAATCCACAGCCTGACCGGCGATGCTGGTATGCCCTTTGCGGTTGTGTATGACCAGTTCGGGAACGGCTTGTTTATTTATACGGTATTGCTGATCCTGATTTCCCATCTTTCACAGAGGTCGTTATCGTTCAAAACTGTTCTGTCGAGCGTGGTAACACCGCCGTTCATCGCATTAATACTGGGCATTACATTCCCCTTGTCCCTGCATCTCCCGGGCTACGTTCTGAAGTCCCTGGATCTCGTCGGGAACATCACCACCCCGCTCATGATGCTCATCGTGGGAATGAACCTGACAAAACCCGTACGCCTGCACTCCCTGCCGCTTCTCGGTGCCTCTGCAATCATTAAGCTCATGATCATGCCGGTTGCAATGTATGCGCTTGCTTTTCTGATAAATATCCCTCCGTTTCCGCAGAAGATAACGGTTTTGCAGTCAGCCATGCCGTCCATGATGACGAGTGTTATATTTGCGCAGCTGTACGAGCTGGACGAATCACTCGCAGCTCAAATCGTCTTCGGTACAACCGTTATAAGCTTCTTCAGCCTTCCGTTTATCTGGTCCCTGCTCAGATAAACGGTTTAAACCGTTTGAACCGTTTCAACTGTTTCAGTCGTTAATCCGCCTTGCTTATCTCGAGGATCCTGTCGATCCGGAATGTCCTTGTCTCCCTGCGCTTGTGGCAGAACGCTTGCACGCCTGTGTATTTTTTCCCGAGGTATTCCATCTCACCGACAGCAATGGGCGTTATGACCCTTATGGATTTTGTATCGTTGTTCTTGAGGTATACGATCTTCAGAGCCTGTTTCTCCCCGATGGCTTCCTCGACAAGTTTTATCTTGTCATCCGCCGGCAGGAGCTTGTCCGATATCCTGTACTGGTAATCCGTTACAAATCTGACTATCCGCCAGTCGATGAAGATGTGCCGTTTCTCCACCGTTCTTTTCAGAACAATGCCTTCAAGGCTCGTGCACCTGCTCAGGGCGACGTACATCTGACCTGTGGCAAAGGTGCCCTTGCCGATGTCTATGACGACCTTTTCGAACGTCTTTCCCTGGCTCTTGTGTATGGTCATTGCCCATGCAAGTTTTATGGGATACTGCGTGAATGAACCATTGACCTCGGATTCGATCTGCCGCTTCTCCCGGTCGTACTGATAGTTGAAAAGCTCCCAGGTGTAGGGCGCAACCTCGACGGCATCGCCGCTCGTCAGTTCCACGATCACGATGTCCCTGTCCCCGCTCTCCCCGTCTATTGCGGTTATCCTGCCGATGCTTCCGTTCACCCACCTGCCGTAGGGATCATTGTTGAGCAGCATCACCTGTGCGCCGATCTTCAACTGGAGGTTGATCTGAGTAGGAAGTGCGTCCTGTTTGAAGTCGCCCTGGATCTCTCCGTCATAATACACGGTGTCCTCCGGCAATTGAGAAAGGTGCTGCATGTTTATTGTGTCGGATGCCGCGTTGGTGGACGTGAGCCAGACAGAAAAATCGTTTGCAGCAGCCCCTGCATCCGGGTCGATATCCGGCAGGCATCTGCGGTTCAGGAGCTGAAGATCTTCATTGGTCACGGAATTATTGCGGATGGCATTGAGCAGTGCAATAAACGCTTCGTCCTTCTGGCGGTATATCTTCTCAAGCTCGATGAACTCCATTTCAAGCCCCTTCATGGCCTTTGCATCGAAAAAGAACGGGCTTTCGTAGTTGTCCCTGAATGCCTCCCTTTCATTGCCGCTCACCACGGGCGGGAGCTGGTACAGGTCCCCGATGAAGATCATCTGTATGCCGCCGAACGGCTCATTTTTGTTCCGGCCGTTGAGCCTCAGAAATTTGTCGATGCAATCCATGAGGTCGGCACGCACCATGGACACCTCGTCGATGACGATCGCGTCCGTTTCTTTGTAAATATCCTCGCGATGCCTGAGCTTCTTGACGGACTGGAGCGTAACGTTGGGCTTAAAGCCGAAGAAAGAATGTATGGTCTGTCCTTTTACGTTCAATGCAGCTACACCCGTCGGAGCAAGCACGACGATTTCTTTCTTCGTATTGCTGCGGAAATAATCGAGCAGTGTGGACTTGCCCGTGCCCGCCCTGCCGGTGACAAAGACATGCCGGGACGTGTGTTCCATCACATCCAGTGCTTTTTTAAATTGCGCGTTGAGTTCGATATCTTTCTTGTCCATCTCTTTTACCTGCCCGGCAGCTCTGTATTTGTCAAACGCGGTTCTATCATAAACTTGACCCCGCTCAATACCCGGTACGTCCTTGCCGATGGGAGCGTTACCGCTTTTTCGATGAAGTTTGGTTGTTCCGCCTGCACGTTGAGCTCTCCTCACGCTTTTACCCGTGATTGCAGCCATTCCGGGAATCTAAACCACGGTATAGCTTTATTATTGCCCGGCATATCGACTTCTCTCTCCACGCCGCAGACAAGCAGTCCCGTATCGGAGGCGTCTTTCCCGGCAAGCAGCTTGAATTTCTCAATGGCCTGCACATGGCCGGCGGAAGGGGTTGCCGTCAATTTGATCTCCACGGGATACATTTTTCGATCGATTCGAATTATCAGGTCTACCTCGAGACCGTCGTGCGATCTCCAGAAAAACAAATTCCTTCCCTTGCCTGTACTGGCAAATATCTTTATAGCCTCACCGACGATCAAGCCTTCAAAAAGTGCTCCGGCCATTGCACCTGATACGGCAGACAGCTTGTCGGGCTGTCTTGTAAGCTCGCATACTATTGCCGGATCGATAAAATACAGTTTCGGGGATTTGATTAATCGTTTGCCATAATTCTTGTAATACGGGGGCAAAAACGTGCATAAGTACGATGCCTCGAGCACACCGAGCCATGATTTTATGGTTGGCACAGATACACCGCATTCTCTGGACAGCGTGGAGGCATTCAGTACCTGCGCATGGTGTGCGGCGAGGAGCCCGACGAACGATTCAAACGTTCGCATGTCCTTGATGTTCTGCAGCTGCCGTATGTCTCTTTCAATGTATGTTTGAATATAGGATCGAATCCATACTCCACGCTTTTCCGGGTTAAGAGACGGTTCCGGATATCCTCCGTTCCATATGAGGTCTTCGATCTTTTTCTTTTCCTTGTACTCAATCAGACTAAAAGGGAGCAGTTCGAATATCGCTATACGGCCGGCGAGTGATTCGCTGATATTTTTCATAAGATGGAACTGCTGTGAGCCGGTAAGCAGCCATGCGCCTGTTCGGTCTCTCTTTTTATCGATTCGCATCTTTATGTAGGGAAGTATCTCCGGCACGTATTGCATTTCATCAATGATGAGAGGCTTATCACCGGACCGATCGAGGAATCTATTCGGGTCTTGCCTTGCAAACTCCCTTTGCAAGGGATCATCGAAGCTTATATAGGAAGCATCGTGCTTGAACTCTTCGAGTAAAAATGTCGTTTTACCGGACTGTCGCGGTCCGGTGATGAGAACAGCCGGGAACAATTTTACTGCCCTTTTTACGGCAGGAGTCAACAAGCGGGGTATATACATGCAGCCAATATTAAAGTTGAATATTAAATTTGTCAAGCATTAAATAGGCTGATGCTGAGTATAAATTTAAACGGGCATACAGTAATCCGGGCCAGGCAAACTATTGTTTTCCGAATTGTGTTAATCCCGTGACGATCCGCGCACCGAGTACGCTGCGTTCTTACTCCCGCCTTCGCGCACGATCAGGCCTGCGTCAAGCAGGTTCCTGAGCATGCGGTTCATGGTGCTTCTCGGGATATCGAACCTGTCTCTGCAATCTCTTATGTCGGCGCTTTTCTTCTCCTGGATGAATTGCAGCAGTTCCTTCTCTTTGTCCGTTGTGCCGCTCAGATTCCTCTCATTCCTCCTACATTCCCCGCACCATTCGTCTAAGTGATTAAAATATCGACACAAACTATTCTCTCAGTTACCAACTAAAGTAATATATTAAAAATAAGGAGAATAATATGCCGAAAACTACAATAACAATTATGGAGATACTGGAGCGTATCAGCAAGGGAGCACATTTGCCGAATGTCAAGCAGTACGGATGGTCTGCCATTGGCATGTGTAATGACCTTGCCAATCTCTACCGCAACTACCCATCGCAAGTTATAACTGTAACACAGGATGAAAATATAGAGACTGCGGATTCTGATCAGGAAACCGGGATTTTTTTTAATCTTGATCATCCCAGTGAAACGGTAGGCAGCTCAACAGTAATGCTCTTTGCCGTCAAAAGCCGGATTCCGCATGACAGCTGTTTATGGGTACCTGTTCTAAATATTTTTGAAAGCCCTGCGGAGGTTATAATGATAAAAACCCGCATATACCCCGGAAGCAAAGAATGGCGGATATACAGGGGAAGGCTGAATAAGGTCAAACGGATTGGCAAATACGTGCTATGGCTAACATCCGAAGAATATCAGGACTATGATGAAGAGATGGTATGTTTAGCCGATGATAACGAATTGCTCTCTAACAATGAAGCTGTTATACTGCCATTTAATCTACGAAAGCCGCATTGAACTGATATATTCGCTGATTGAACATATGACATAAGCCCAAAACAGTATAGGAGGTATATATGAAGTTACCAATATCAGAACTGAGCAAGACTTTTATAAAGTGCTCGAAGTGCTTTGATCAAACAGAAGGTAAACAGCACCTTGTTGAATGTTGGCCACCGCGTGGTTGGGGTGGTCCAGAAGATATTAAAGAACCGCGGCTTATGTTTGTTTCTCTCAACCCCGGACATCCGTTTCCTTCTGAATTGGAAATCTTGCGTAAGTACTTTCCAAATGGATTACAGTCTCGTGAAAGTGTTACAGAAGAAAGTGCCAGAGCCATCGCTGATTTCTGCTGGGACTCCTATTGCAATCCAAAGGCTAACAGGGACTATTTGTTCCATAAGCGTAGCGTTGCATATGCCAAACTTGCTCTATGGCTACTGAATGCTGATCCCGATAAGTGGCAGCAGCACTGTTGGTTCACGGATGCTGTAAAATGCTCTACGTGGGAAGAGACAAAAGCTAATATTCCAAATGATATTTATAAATCGTGCCAGCCACATCTCAAGCAAGAAATCGAAACTATACAGCCTAATGCAATTATCGCACTAGGGGGAATGGCTTATCGTAAGACTTTAGAAACGATAAAAAATATAAATGGCACAACGAAAAAAGTTCCCGTTGCAAAGTTCCTTCACCCATCAAGGTGGCATAAGCTTTATTATGATGACCCATCTAAAGAGCAGTCTAATAAGCAGTTACCAGATTTCCTCAAATTCGCACAGGCGCTTGAGGACAATAAGATTAGACTTGATGATTTTAAGCAGTTCAGAAAAAAAATTCAGGATGCTTTAACAAATTCTAAAACAAAATAGCCAAAAAAGGAGGCTTTATAATGGGGAGTAAACATACTACAAGTATTTATGATCCTGCTTCCACTGAGACATTAAAATTAAGCAGGAGCAAAATTGAGCTTTATATAGACTGCCCCCGTTGCTTTTATTTAGACCGACGTTTGGGAATAAGTAGACCGTCAATACCAGCTTTCACATTAAATAGTGCAGTGGATCATCTTTTAAAGAAAGAATTCGATTCTTATAGAGTAAAGGGCGAGGCACATCCGCTTATGAAAGAAAATAGCATCAATGCTGTTCCTTTCTCTCATAATAACATGGATACCTGGAGGAATAACTTTAAGGGCGTACAATATTTCCATAAAAGCACCAATCTGTTGATATACGGCGCAGTTGATGATGTTTGGGAGCATAACGCCACACATCAGCTTTATGTGGTTGATTATAAATCTACAAGCACACAAGATGAGATCACATTGGCCGGTAAATGGAAAGAAGCTTACAAACGGCAGATAGAGATCTATCAGTGGTTGATGCGACATAATGGGTTCGATGTTTCTAATACAGGGTATTTCGTATATGCAAATGCCAAAAAAGACAGAGACGTATTTGATGGTAGATTGGAATTTGACATGCAGATTTTACCTTATGCCGGGGACTCTTCATGGATAGAGCAAACGATAATAGAAATAAAAAAGTGCCTTGATTCACAAAATGCTCCCAATCCAAAGGAGAAATGTGAATATTGCCAATTCATTTCAAAATCTCAAGCAGTGCCAGTTACCCTCGCTCAGAAATAGGTAGTGTCTCTTTATATCACTTATAGAATTAGCAAACCATTTTAGTAGGAGGTTATTATGATTGATAAAAAAGATAAGTATACGGTAGATAAAACAAAAGCATATGAACATCAGCAAGCAGCACGGACTTTCATTAAGAAAAAGAAATACCACGAGGCAATAAAAGAATTAAGTGAAGCCGCACGATATGATCCATTTTGTCCGAATCATTTTTGTAATCTCGGCTATTATTGTATGGAAATAGGCCAGGAAAAAGAAGCAGCTGTTTATTCGAGAATGTGTTTTGAGCTTATAGATGAAGTTATTAACACCACAGGACTTAAGCATAAAACACAAGTGGAAATTAAAGACTATGCTGAGATGTTATCCGGAGCCGGTACTATTATGGAATACTATGGCGATCCGGATGCAAAGAGGTGTCTTGAAACAGCGGCTACATTAGATCCCAAAAACTGGAGTGCAAGATATAATCTGGGACTCTACTATCTAAAAACAGATTTAACGGAAGATGCTATCAGCGAATTTACAGCAGCCTACAATTTAAATAAACATTACCCCGATTTAATCACAGAGCTGGCTTATTCGTTTTCGAGCGTTGGGATGATAGACGAATCGTTCAGGGTAATTGATACATATAAAAAAGATCATCCCTTAACAGCAGATATGCAGTATATTCTTGCTGATAACTATTATGGTTTAGGTCATGGTAACGATGCTCTGGTTATCCTTAAAGAAATTGCAGATAAAGAGCCAAAATCAGCATTCGTCCATGCGGCGCTCGCAGAGGTATACGCGCATACGGGGATGAAGAACGAGGCATATAATGAGATAAATATAGCGAAAAGGTTGAACAAAGAAAAAAAAGATCAGGAGGTTGAGAATATAATTAAAAATGTTCTCAAATGGCTTGATGATCCTGATGATGATAATAATACAATGGTGCCCGTTTTTTTGTTAATGTTAATGAAAAATAAGATGTCTGATAAGAAAAATCTAAGTAGGTATTAATCATGGGTTTAACCAATGAAGATATTAACAAAAAGATTATAGAAATATGGAAAGAAAAATATGGAGGTAAGGCACGCCTACCTCACCTATATAGCCCCTTTAATGTAGATGGCATGTTATTTATAGGGCTAAATCCTTCTGAATTAAATTTTTCCAAGATAAAAAAACCTTTAGAGACGAGTAATAAATTTAAAGATCATGCAGCAACCATATTAAAAGAATTAGAGCACTATAGAGCTCCCGATTATGAATTAAAGGATTTGACTGATGAAGCTATTCTCAAAATATCAGAAATGACACGGATAATAAAAGATGTACATCCCTATTTTGCTAAATGTAGGGAAATAAGTGAAGAGAACAACATTAATTGGGAACATATAGATTTATTCTTTGAAAAGGAAACAAAGCAAGAAAACATTAAGAATAATTATATTGAAAAGAAAGATATTGGTAGTAAAAACATAAAGTTGGATCCATTTGCGGAGAAACAACTTGAAATAAGTATGCTAGCTATAGAAGCAATAGAACCCAAAATAATAGTAGTAATAAATGCGTTGGCTTCAAAAATCCTCAAACAGCAATACGAAGATAAAAATCAACTTTCGAAGTTTGATGAAGTTAAGGGATTCTGTACAGTCAAACTTAACAATAAAGATATGCCGATATTTTTCTCAGGTATGCTTACAGGACAAAGAGCCCTGGATATTGGCTCTTATGAAAGACTAAAATGGCATATTAGATCGGCTTTGCAAAACGTTTGAGGAAAGAATAAAGGACAATAACCTATTTCTGAATATCTACTCCGTGAGGAAACACCGTCATTTTCAGCGGAGGAGTGATCCTTCTTTGAAGTACATCAATCTTTGGTTAAACAGCGTGGTTCTTCAATTCCCGGTCAGGCTCTAAGGGGGAGGTTAAGGATAACATCTTGTTTTGAGTGCATGTTTCATTGACTCAGAATGAAGCCCCCGCGGTCTGTTGTGATTATTTCCAATATATGATATTTTTACCGTATGAAGAAGCCCGTTAAAAGAAGAAAGAAAAGGTTTGTATTGTCAAAGGCCGAGATTGAAAACATACGATGGTTTTCAAAGCTGTCCCTTACCAAAAAGCTCTCTGCCATAGAAGAACAAATAAGGACGATACATTATCTCAGGAGCCTCGTACCATGGAACAGGGACAAGAACCACAGTTCAAGCAAATAATACGTCAGTTCAACGGCAACCTGGTCCGGTATGTCATTATCGGCAGACAGGCGGTAGTCCTCTATGGAGCACCCGTGACCTCTTTTGATTACGATCTCTGGGTTTCATCGGAAGACAGGGACAAAGTATTCGGTGTCCTGGAGCAGGACGGGTTTGAAGCATCATCCGAAAAGATCGACAAACGGCCGCTGGTAACGTTTGTGAACGACATTGTGAAGATAGACATTTTCTTTGTAAAGGCATTCGGTAAACGTATAAATTTCGATCAATGCTTAAAAAACTCTATCATTGTAAAAGACAAAGATTCCGATTTCTTTATCAGGCTCGCTTCACCCGATGATCTGATAAAGCTGAAGAGCTTCAGAGAACCATTGCGGGAAAAGGACAGGGAAGACATTGCTTATCTTAAGAAATTAAGGAAGAAACTCGTTTAGCTCCCTGTGCTTATCTGCCCCTGAATACGGGCCTGCGTTTTTCTATGAATGCAGCACTCGCCTCTTTGAAGTCTTCGGTATTGCCGCACGCGGCTATGCCTTCCCTCTCAAGCTCGAGGATGCGTTCCATGGAACTCGAGTATGCCTGGTTCATGTTCCGCTTTGCGTACGCAAACGCAACGGTCGGACCTGCGGCAATCGTCTGTGCGAACGCTGTTGCCTGCTCCATAAATGCAGCATCATCGAAAACCCTGTTCACCAGCCCCATCTCCAGTGCCTGCTGTGAGGGGATGTCCTGGTTCAAAAGAATATACTCCATGGCCCTCTTGGGCCCCGCATGATATGAGAGCAGGGCCGTTGCCCCGCCGTCAGGCGTGAGGCCTATTTTCGTGTAAGCGAGGTTGAACTTCGCCGACCTTGCGGCTGCGATCAAATCGCATGCCAGTGCGAGGCTTACGCCTGCGCCCGCAGCGGTGCCGTTCATGCCTGCTATGACCGGTTTGTCCATCATCCGTATGGTGTTCATGATACCGTTGAGATAGACCGTGAGCTCCTTAAAAAATTTTCCTTTCGGGTCGGGAGCGGAGAGCATTGACTTTACATCCCCGCCGCTCGAGAACGACTTGCCGGTACCGGTCAGCAGTATGGCCCTTATTCCCCCGTCGTACTCCGCATCGAGCAATGCCTTCAATAACCCGCTGCCGAGTTCGAGGTTTATTGCGTTCATTGCATCGGGCCTGTTCATCGTGATAACGCACAGGGGGCCGTCTTTCTTGTATTCTATTATTCCCATAAGCTCCTCCGTTTTTTTCTTTTATTGTCCTACAGGGGAAGAGATTTCCGAGCCTGCTAATACATCTTGAGCCGTTTGCGTGCAACGCCTGTGCGATATGCCGCATCACTGACAGCCTGGGCAACGGCCTTGACGACATTCTTGTCGAACACGCTCGGTATAATATAATCTTCGCTCAGATCGGACGGCTTTATCAGGGATGCAATAGCATCGGAAGCGGCAAGCATCATCTCATCGTTTATCTGACTCGCCCTGACATCGAGCACCCCCCTGAACATCCCCGGAAAACAGAGGACATTATTTATCTGGTTCGGATAATCCGATCTGCCGGTTGCCACAACCTTTGCATATTTCATTGCAACCTCCGGTGTTACCTCGGGATCGGGGTTTGCCATGGCGAACACTATCGAGGACCTTGCCATCTTTTTCAGGTCCGACGGCTTTACGATGTCAGGGGCCGACACGCCGATAAAAACATCGGCACCCGGGAATGCGTCCGAGAGCCTGCCTTTGATATTCTCCTTGTTTGAGTGATCCGCAAGCCATTGGATGTACGGGTTCATGCCCTTTTTCCTTCCCCTGAAGATAAGGCCGTCCTTGTCATTGACGATCAATTCCTTTACGTTTTTGCGTATCAGCAGCTTGGCGATGGACATGCCTGCGGCCCCGGCACCGGACAAAACAACCTTTACGTTGTTCAGCTTTTTATGCACTACCTTGAGTGCATTGGTCAGTGCCGCAAGCAGTACGATGGCAGTTCCGTGCTGATCGTCGTGAAAAACAGGTATGTCGAGGACCTTTTTTAATTCATCTTCAATGTAGAAACATCTCGGTGCGCTAATGTCTTCCAGGTTTATTCCACCGAACCCGCCTGCAATAAGCCGTACGGTGTTCACTATTTCATCCGGGTCCTTTGTCCTCAATACAATCGGGAATGCGTCTATATTGGCAAATTCCTTGAAAAGCAGTGCTTTTCCTTCCATGACCGGCAGGGCTGCCTCAGGTCCGATATCACCGAGACCGAGCACCGCAGTACCGTCCGACACGACAGCAACCATATTCTTCCGCATGGTCAGGGTAAAGGATTTGTCCTTATCTTCCGCAATGGCACGGGAGATCCGTGCGACGCCCGGGGTATATGCAAGGGACAGATCATCCCTTGTTTTTATGGGATTCTTGCCGATAATCGAAAGTTTGCCGCCGAGATGATACAGGAACACCCTGTCGGATATACTTGCAATACTCACGCCTTTGAGCTTCTTTAACGTGGAGATGATCTGCTGGGAATGTTCCTCGTCCCTTGCCTTTATGGTCATATCCCGGATAATGGTGTTTTTTGCAAATCCTACAAGGTCTACTGCCCCTATATCTCCGCCGGCCTTGCCTATTGCCGTCGTCACCCTTCCCAGCATACCGGGTACATTATGTATCTCGAGTCTGACGGTTATACTATAACTGACATTCGGTACAGTAGCCATATATGCCTCCTTGTGTTATTTTATAGGAAACGTATGCAAATGCAATATATCTTTACACAGATATCTTTTATTATATCTTTTTTCCGGGCAGTGCGGATCACGCTGTTGATTATGTGATCCGGGAACAGGTATCCTATGACTATAGATTTACAAAAAGCGATATACCTCCTCAAAGAGCTCGAGGTGCTTCTCTCACGGTTCGATATCCACGTGAGGTATGAGCATCTCCCGGACGCCGATTCCGGGCTCTGCGTATTAAAAGGTACTACCTATCTTATCATCGATACCGGTACTGCGTTGGAAGACAAACTTGAAGTTTTCAGGAAGGTCCTTTCGGGCTCCGATCTTTCGAATATATATGTGCCCCCCGCTGTCCGGGAGTTTTTGTCCGGGGAATGATGTCCCTTTCCCGTCTGCTTCTTCTGTTGCATTGTTTTATGTATTTATGCTTTAGTATCTATCGAGAGTATTGTTTATGAAGGAGGCATTATGCCCAAGAAACTGAGAATCCTTGTAGGAAAGCCGGGACTTGACGGCCATGACAGGGGTGCGAGGATTATTGCAAGGATGCTGAGAGATGCCGGCTATGAAGTAATCTATACAGGGCTTCATCAGACGCCCGAGATGATTGTTGCGACGGCACTTCAGGAAGATGTGGATGCCATCGGCTTAAGCATACTTTCCGGGGCACACAATACGCTGTTCAAAAAGGTCGTTGATCTTCTCAAGGAAAAAGGACTTGGAGACATCACGGTCTTTGGCGGGGGCATTATTCCCGAAGAGGACGGGGCGTATCTCCACAGTATCGGGGTCAAGGGCATATTTACACCCGGAACAAGTCTTGAAACAATCCTTGAGTTTATCAAAAAAGAAGTAAAACCAAGAATATAAAAAAGAAAGGAGACAAAATGAGACCGGTTTACATGGTATCAGGCGGTATCACAAAGTTTGCAAAGGCACATCCCGAGATGACCTTCCAGTTAATGGTAAAAAAGGCTTATGACTATGCCCTCAATGACATTGGGTTGACGCACAAGGAGGCTGTCAAAGCCATTGACGGATCCGTGGCATCCTATTTTTCCGATCATTTCAGCAGGCAGCTCATGGCGGGTATAATGGTACAGGACTATCTGGGGCTCGTCCCAAAGCCCGGACACAGGGTCGAGGGCGGGGGTGCAACAGGGGGTATCTGTTTTCAGGAAGGGTACAAGTCCGTTGCCTCCGGCACTATGGACGTGTGTCTTACGTATGGGTTTGAAACGATGTCCCATGTGAATACCTGGAAGGGCAATGAGTTTATAGCACTCGCGTCGGATGTAAATTTCGACTATCCGGTGGGAGGGTTTTACACGGGCTATTATGCGATGATGGTTGTCAGGCACATGAAAGAGTTCGGAACAAAGGTAGAGCAGATGGCAATGGTATCGGTAAAAAACCACATCAACGCCTATCACAACCCTTATTCGCAGAAGCAGGAAAAGCTTACGATCAAGGACGTCCGCAGCGCACCGATGGTTGCGTGGCCGTTGACCAGGCTCGATGTGTGCGTTATGTCCGATGGAGCAGCTGTAGCGCTTCTTGCGAGTGAAGAAGGCGTAAGAAAGCTGGAGAAGATATCGGGTACGAAGCTGAACCCTGTCAGGATCTCGGGGGTCGGCAGAGGGACGGACAGCATGAGGATGGCGGACAGGCCGCACGGCAAGGTCATACTGCTTCCCCATGAGTCGCCGAACGATTATAAACACCTTGATTATCCGGGTATACATTCTTTCAGGGCAGGCAGGATGGCGACAAAGCTTGCCTATGAAATGGCGAAGATCAAAGATCCGCGGAAGGAGATTGATTTTGTCGAGCTCCACGATGCTTACACCTCTTCGGAGATACAAACGTACGAGGACATGGGGCTTTGCAAGTACGGGGAAGGCGGGAAGTTTGTCGAAGCAGGCAATCCGTTTCTACCGAACATCGAGTATGGTCTGAAGTTGAAGAAGAAGGGAACAATTCCGGTAAATCTTTCCGGCGGCCTGATAGCGTGCGGGCATCCGGTGGGTGCAACGGGGCTTATGCAGGCGGTATTCGCGTTCTGGCAGATACAGCACTCCATCAAAAAGCATTTTGGAAATGATCTGTTGCAGGTCAAAGATGCAAAGAGAGGCGCAATCCACAGTCACGCGGGTACCGGCACGTATGTAACAGTATCAATACTGGAAAAGGCATAAGGAGGATACCATGAAAAAAGAAAAATCAACGATAGTAATACCTGAGACCGAAGACGGCACTGTTTTGTTCAATGTCCCGTTTCCCAAGGATTTAAAACAATTGAAGGATATGAGTCCCATTGTCATGCTCCAGCACTACGGTATAAATTACATTCATAGTTATGGACAGGATTCACCTTTTTTTGCAGGACTTGCAAATGGACGGCTGCTCGGAACAAAATGTACCTCCTGCGGTTACGTACAGGTGACACCGAAACTTCACTGTCAGGAATGCGGAGGTGAGTGTGAGTGGATAGAGCTGCCGAAAGAAGGGAAGATACATACGTTTACCGTGTGCCATTTCGGAAGCGAGGAATTCCTCAAGGAAACGCCGTTTATGCTCGTGCTGGTCGAATTTGAGGGCGCCAAAACCCTCATGCTGTCGAGGCTTCTCGGTGTTGACCCGGACAAGGTCTCTATCAATCTTATCGGCAGGAAGGTGAAACCGAGGTTCAAGCGGAACTCCAAGTTTAAACCGACGGATGTGTATTTCGTATTGGCGGAGTAAGAGGATCGCCGGCATCCGGCTATAATGAAAAATGCAAGGGCGGACATTCGTGTCCGCCCTTTTTATGTGCGGTTAATGATGTTCCTGCAAAGCCCTGAGGACTGCCTGCCTCATCACATCGACCGGAGGTTGAACACCCGTCCATATCCTGAAGCTTTCCGCCCCCTGATACACGAGCATGCCCGCACCATCGTGTGTTTTCAACCCTGCCTGTCCCGCTCTCTTTAAAAGCGGCGTTTCTAAGGGATTATAAACGATATCCGAAACAACGGTATCGTTCTCAAAATCCGTTAAATCTATATCGATATCCCCGGCACCTTTCATGCCCAGAGACGTCGTGTTGATGACGAGGTTTATGGCCTTATGGTCTATCGTGTTTATATCCGGCATGCCGATACACTGTGAAGATGCACCGGAGAAGTAAATTTTAAGGTGCCTGCATAGGGATTCGGCGCGTTCGGGCGTCCTGTTTGCGATGATGATCGTTTGTACTCCTGCCTCAAGCAATGAGAATGCAACCGCCTTTGCGGCACCTCCTGCGCCTATCATGAGGACCTTCTTGCCGCGGGGATCGAGTCCCGTTTGTTCTCTCAGGGACTTTACATAACCGGTGCCGTCCGTGTTGTAGCCTTTCAATCTTCCGTTCTCGTTGTTGACCGTATTGACCGCTCCGACCCTGCTCGCATATTCATCGACGCCGTCAAGATACGGCATGATAATCTCCTTATACGGTATGGTTACATTGAATCCTTTGATGTGCTCTTTCTTGAACTGCACGACAGCATGGGCCACATTCTCGGGCAGGATATCAAAACTCATATAAACATAGTCGATGCCGAGCGTGAAGATAGCCGACATGTGCATGGGCACGGATACGCTGTGATCGAGCGGATGGCCCACAATACCGAGAACAGAGGTCATACAATGACCCGTCGATGGGTTGCGTCCGGAGAGAGAGAGAACACCTTTTTCGCGAATTCTATATCTTCGGAGATCTTTTGCTTTAATTCGTCAGAGGAGGAGAACCTCACCTCGTCCCTTATTTTCTCGATAAATTCTATAGCCATGTCTTCCCCCACGACGTCCTTATCAAAATTCAGTATGTGTACCTCTATTTTTAACTCGTGTCCTCCGAATGTCGGGTTGATGCCTATATTTGCTACGCCGTAATGCAGGGTGTCTTTCCGTAAAATTTTTACTGCGTATACACCCCGTTGCGGCAGGAGCTCCCATGAGGTTTCGATGTTTGCCGTGGGAAAGCCCAATATATTGGTGCCACGGTGCGTGCCGGTAACAACCTTCCCTGTAATATACGGATTATAACCCAGGAACCGTGCTGCCTCCTGTACCTGGCCGTATTTTACGTATTGTCTGACCCTTGAGCTGGATACCACTTTCCCGTCTATAACGTACGGATCCACAATAATGACATTGTAACCGTATTCCTTGCCGAACCCTTTGAGCAAAGATACATCGCCGCTTGCCATCCTGCCGAAGGTGAAGTTGTGTCCGACAACAACCGTGGATGGATTTATCAGTTCCTTGAGTATCCTGCGCGCATACTCATGCGGGGACATCCTCGCGAAATCCATGGTAAATTCGGTCACGATGATGGTTTCGATGCCGATCTTTTTTATGCGTGCATATTTCTCTTCAAACGGCAGCAACAGGTAACTCTTTTCACCCGGGTTGAAGAATTTATAGGGATGGGGCTCAAAGGTCATTACCACGGGGATGGTACCAAGAAGCTTTGCCTTTGAGATTGTCTGCTCCAGTATATACCGGTGACCGAGATGCACACCGTCGAAATTACCTATGGTGATCACACATCCGTCAAGCTTCTTGGATGGTGTTTTGGTAGTATCATTATTAAGTACAATCATGTCTTATTTGTAAATATAAAATCAATAAAGTCAACACCATTTGTATCGGCATCGATGGAAAATGCCTTGAGTATCGTTTTTCCCGTATCACAGAAACCGCGTCTTGTCCCAAGGTTTTTACCGTGCAGCCCGTGCATATATACAAGCAGAGGCACATACTCTCTTGAATGGTCTGTACCCGGTGTCGTAGGATCGCACCCATGGTCAGCGGTTATGATAAGCATAGCCTTATCATCCATAGTATGGATAATATCTTTTAACCGCCCGTCAAAGTATTCGAGCGCCTTTTTAAAACCAAACGGATCATTGCGGTGTCCGTACACCGTATCAAAGTCGTTGAGGTTTGTAAAAACAAGACCTTTCTTCATCTGCCGATAAGCGTTAATGGTTTCTTCTATACCTTGTTCGTTTGAACCACTGTGAATCGCCTGTGTTATGCCTCTCCCTGAGAATATGTCGTTTATTTTACCGATAGCGACAACATCCAGTCCATGGGCCTTCAACAGGTCCAAGACCGATGTACCCGGGGGCGGTACGGCAAAATCCTTCCTTCGCTCCGTTCTTATGAAATGTCCCGGTTCACCGGTAAACGGCCGTGCTATCACCCGCTCTACATGGTACGGATCCACTATCTTCCGTGCTATTTCACACCACCGGTAAAGTTCCGGCACGGGCACTATACCTTCATGTGCGGCTATCTGAAATACACTATCCGCGGATGTATAGACGATGGGCATGCCTGTTTTCAGGTGTTGTTCCCCGAGCTCCTCTATAATGACCGTCCCGGAGGCAGGTTTGTTCCCGAGTATTTTCCTGCCTGTGCCGGATTCAAAGGCCGATATGATTGCATCGGGGAAGCCGTGGGGAAATACGGGAAACGGCTTGTCCGTTATCAAGCCCATCATCTCCCAGTGGCCTGTTGTTGTGTCCTTGCCTTTGGAAAGCTCCCTTGCTTTTCCATAACACGCGGAAGGGGTATCCGTGGGCCCCTGGAAAGGGAAATCCGTTATATTGGCGAGTCCCAGCGTATATAGGTTCGGCAGAGAAAGCCCGCCGGTTGCCTTGGCCGTATTGACCAGTGTGTTGCTGCCCGCATCGCCGTAATCGGCAGCGTCCGGCGCCTCGCCGATACCGGCACCGTCAAGCACTATGAGCATTGTTTTAGTTATGCGCGTATCTATTATTTGCATATTGCCTCTCTGTATGTTATACAATAAAACAAATTTTTGATATAGTAAAAATTAAAGGAGGGCTCTATGAAAATTGTAAAAATGGCAATAGGATGTTTCATACTCATACTTCCATTAACGGTGTTATCCGGTTGTTCCCAGAAATCAACGAGTTCTACTACTTCCAATGCATACTACATACAGGTATTCCCTGCCTCAGCTTCAATTCCTGCTGACGGTACAACGACTACACAGATAACGGCTCAGATACAGACACTTTCAGGCACAAAGATAACCGATGGCACACAGGTCGTTTTTCAAACAACGAACGGTATTTTTATGGTATCCGGAAGCTCTGCAGGCCAGAGTGCTACTGTAGCAACCCTCGGAGGCGCGGCATCTCTGAACTTGCAGAGTGCAGCAACTATCGAACAGGCACAGATAACAGCAAGTATCGGAGGCTTAAGCAATTATACCTTTGTTAGCTTTACACCAACTTCTACAGGGACAGGCACAGGCACTGGCACTGGAACAGGTACAGGCACCGGTACGGGAACAGGAACGGGAACCACGTCAACCACTTTTGCTGCGTCTAATCTAACTGCTACTGCAACAGAATTGAGGGTATGGCCGTTTAGTCCTTATAGAACTACCTTAATACTGACGGCAAGTGACGCTGCGGGCAATGCAGTTCCCAATGGAACGATAGCAGCATTCACAATTAATAATAACCCAGGCGGTGGATGTAAGTTTGTATCAAGCAGCGGTGCGAATCTTGGCACCGCTTTTACGACAACCATCAGCAGCGGTACGGCAACAGCCATATTTAACACCGGCACACATTCAGGCGTTGCGCTTGTAACGGCAGCTTATGTTATAAGCGGACAGACATTTACGAACTCTGTATGGATTGTCATAGATGGCGGGCCTGTTGCAGGGGGGGTACATTTCGGTATTGCGGAAACACACGATAATATGCGTGGGTTAACGTGTTATGGAGAAGGGGATCAAATCAGCGTCTTTCTCACGGACAGATATTCAAACCCTGTTCCTGATGGTACACCTGTATATTTTGCCTCACGCGGCGGTTTGATAGATCCAATTGCATACACGGTGAACGGACAGGCGCAAACAACGCTTTATTCAAGTGTTCTGCCCCAATTAATGCTGATCCCATGGCCTTCTGACGTTCCTTTGTACGACAATGTGTTTGCTACTGCGGAAACAGCCAATCCATTTACTACCGTGGCAAGTGTATCCCAGAACGGCTGGAATGAGGTTGTTGCCTATACATATGGAGAAGAATATTTTGTCGATAGTAACCAAGACGGTATACATGAGGCAGGAGAGTCCGTCATTCACCAGGGGGATCCATGGGTTGATGCCAATGACGACGGTATCTGGGATCCCTTTATTCTCTGGTATCACTCAAATGACGGCACTGCATGCAGTACGTTTGAAGGGGGATGTTTTACGGATACTATAACGGCCACAGGCCCCCGTGAATCGTATATCAATAATAAGACAGGACCCGAGTGGTACTGGCCAAGCACATCAGGGGCGGCATATTCTGCACCGGCGCTTGATTCATCGAATGCCGAGTGGTTCTCCCAGACAGCGGTATGGAACCACATCATTGTTGTGTACTCCGGTGAGCCTGCTATATCGTATACACCGCTTACGGCAACATTGTTTACAGCCTTAGCATCATCCCAGGTATTTACCGTGTATTTTGGAGATGCAAACGGCAATTTCCTGTCTGCCGGGAGTAGTATTGCTGCAACACTGCAGGGGGTTACTGCGAATCTTTCTCCCCAGAGCTATGATGCACACACCAGAGAGTGGGGATCCTTTACGGTATCAGTTGACAATACATCCAAGGCAGGCTCGGGATATCTGGTCCTGACGCTTACGACACCGAACATAGGGTGTACCGGCGGCACGAAAATTGTCAGCATTCCGATTACCGTTCAATAAGACAACTGAATACAAATAAGAGAATGGCGGGTGTTCTTCCCGCCATTCTTCTTTTTTATACAAAGCATGATTCCATTTACTTGTAATCACTCTTTTGATATTGGATATTATAAAATGTAATGGAGTAGCTATGGCAGAAAAAATAAATATAGACGTAAAAAAGGTGGCCGAGCTCGCAAGGCTCGAATTTACCGGGGACGAACTGAAGGTCTTCAGCGTACAGTTCCAGGCAATACTTGAATACATCAGCCAGATTGACGAACTTGAACTCGATAACGTGGAGCCGATGGCAAGCCCTCTGCCCGGACCGCAGAGGTTAAGGCCGGATACGTTGGAAACAGATGTGTCCCTTACGCACGGGACGACACAGGAAATGGCGGTTTCCAATGCTCCGAAATCAAAGGACGGGTTTTTTGTCGTGCCCAAGGTGATAGAACAATGAAGCTGTACGAACTCAGCATAAAGGAAATTGCAGAGCTTTACAGAAAGGGAGAGACAACGCCGGGGCAGGTTGTTGATGGACTTCTTCGGAGGATAGAACAATTAAACCCAAAGTTAAATGCCTTTCTCTCCGTCGATAGGGAACACATTGCAGATCAGGTGCAGAACGCAGAACGGATGTTAAAGAGGCATGACGCTTCACCTTTATGCGGTATTCCCATAGCCGTAAAAGACATATTTGCCACCAACGGCATCAGGACTACCTGCGCATCAAAAATACTGGAGAACTTTATTCCGCCGTACGACGCAACGGTCATAAAAAAGCTGAAAGCCGCAGGAGTCGTTATCATCGGTAAAACGAATATGGACGAGTTTGCCATGGGGTCGTCCACAGAGACATCGTACTTCGGGCCGACGCGCAACCCGTGGTCGCCCGATACTGTTCCGGGCGGTTCAAGCGGCGGCTCTGCAAGCGCTGTTGCATCTGATATGGCTTTCGGTGCACTCGGCACCGATACCGGCGGTTCAATACGGCAGCCCGCGGCACTGTGCGGTATCGTAGGGTTGAAACCGACCTACGGCAGGGTCAGCAGATACGGTATGATTGCATTCGCCTCATCGCTCGATCAAGGCGGCACCATGACAAAAACCGTTTACGATTCCGCTCTTTTGCTGGAGACCATTGCGGGATTTGATCCGAAGGATTCGACATCGGCGGACAGACCGGTAGAGCCTTTTACCAACCTTTTATCATCGGGACTGAACAATGTTGCCATAGGTGTGCCGGAGGAATACTTCATAGAAGGTATGGACGGGGACGTGCAAAGGGCCGTGACTCAGGCGATAGACACCATGAAAAAACTCGGTGCAAAGATAGTCAAAATAAGCCTGCCCCACACGAAATACGCTGTTGCAGTTTATTACATACTGGCTTCCTCCGAGGCGAGTTCCAATCTTGCACGGTATGACGGCGTAAGGTACGGCTACAGGTCGGAACAGGCCCAGAACCTTATCGATATGTATAAAAACACCCGTGCCCAGGGCTTCGGCAGGGAGGTGAAACGGCGGATCATGCTCGGCACATTTGCTCTTTCAGCGGGCTATTATTCGGCCTTTTACGGTAAAGCACAGAAGGCAAGAAGGCTGATCACGGATGATTTTAACAATGCTTTCAGCACGTGCGACATTATTCTTGCACCAACGAGTCCTACACCTGCATTTAAACTGGGGTCAAAACTTGATGATCCCCTCAAAATGTACCTGTCGGACATATTTACGATACCGCTGAATCTTGCGGGCCTGCCGGGTGTTTCTGTTCCCTGCGGGTTTACGGATAGCGGTCTGCCTGTCGGTATGCAGTTGATAGGGAAACAATTTGACGAAAGAACCATCTTGAATGCAGCACATGCGTATGAGAGGGAAATGCAATGGTTCAAGAAGAAACCGGAAATCCATTAATCCGAGGAGGAGAGGCCGTATGAAAAAAGAGACCAGAAACGATGCAATAGTTTTCGGAGTGATGATAATCCTCGCGCTTGTTGTAACATACCCCGGGATTATTGATTTCAATACAAGGCTCCTCGGCATAAAAGACTCTTATTATTATGCATGGGACCTGTGGTGGTTCAAGCATGCATTGTTCTCGCTGCATCAGTCTCCCTTGAAACTACAGACCATTTTTTATCCGATCAACGGTGCGCCGTATGTATGGTCATCACCGTTCAACGAGATTGCGGGGATACTCCTGTTGCCGGTCCTGCCGTTAACGGTATTGTTCAATATACTTGCATTGCTGCCGGTTGTGCTTGGTGCGTACTTTACCTATAAGCTTTCCTTTCACCTGACAAAAGAAAGAATGGCGGGTATTACGAGCGGTGTTTTGTTCGGTTTTTCGCCGTTTATCCTCTCGACCATGATGGGGAATCTCCAATATGCCTCGATAGAGTTCATCCCGCTTGTCATCTTTTCCATGATTCGGCTGAAAGAGAAGCAATCCAGCAAAAACGGAATTTTGTTTATCGTCTCTTCAATGCTTCTGGCCATGAGCAGTCCGGGTTACATTTTTTACGCGTACGTACCTCTTATACTGTATCTGCCGTTCTCATGGCTTATAACGGACGGATGGAAGACCTATAACAAGACACTGATACTGTATATGTTGCTGTCCATGAGTTTTGTCGCACTGACTGCGTTGATATTTTATATACCCCAGCTGCATGCGATTCAGCACTCTGAATATGTAAAGGCACAGGGTGTCTATCAACTGCTGGTAAACAACCAGAACTTCATTGATTATTTTTTACCGAATAAGGCGAACTTCTTTTTCAAGCATCTGCTCTACTTTTTCTCAAAGGATGTTACCTATTTTTCGGACATCGGCGTTGTAACGCTGTTTTTGATAGTACTGATAATAGCGTTCAAATATGCATCGAGAGAGGGCACCCGGTGGGGTATACTCGCCATAGTGCTGTACGTGTTTTCCCTGGGTCCGTATCTCAAATTCGACGGTTTCGTTATGTTTCCCTACTACGGGGCACTCCACCTTATACCGCTTCCCTATCTCGCTTTGACCAGGATTAGACTGCTGTCGGATCTGACACAGCCGGTGTTGTTGATTCCGTTGCTCTTACTCAGCACCTCAATCATAGCAGGGTTCGGTGTCAAGCTTATAATAGAGCGTACGGACATACGATCCCTCAGTTATCTTACGGTATTTTCATTGATAGTACTCTCTGTCGTAGAGTATTATCCGGGCTATCCTTTCCCCTCTGTTCAGTCAACCGTGCCGCTGTACTATTTGCCGGTAAGAAAGGATACCGGTTCAAAGGCCGTTATAGAGCTGCCTGTAAGTGCATCCCTGTTCGACAACAGGGAAGATATCCCCTTCGTATACCGATCCATGTATTATCAGATGTTCACCGACAAGGACCTGGTCGGCGGTTATTATAATTATCAGTGGGACAGGGAACGGTCTTTTATAGAAACTACTCCTCTTCTTTCAGAACTGAATGATCCCCTTATACTGAAATATGGCGATATCATACCGGTCGATAAGCATGCCATTGCCAATTATGGAATCCGGCAGCTCATGGATCTCGGCATTAAATATATCATCGTCAACAGGATAGCTTATAGTCAGGAAGATTACAGCGCTATCCATGATTTGTTAAAGGCATACTGCGGAGAACCGATTTATAACGATGGTTATGTGTCCATCTTTTTACTGACGAAGGCATACCTGTCCGTTCATCAGGGTGAACTCATGGAACTTGGGGAGGGATGGTATGCACCGGCACTCAACGTAAAGGAAATGGTGGTTTCCAGGATGATGTCTCAGGATGGGACCATACGGATCATCGGTGTGGAGAGACCGAGGATGGTTAAACTTATGATGGGTATCATCAGACCGTTTAAATCCACGAGATGGCTTACGATTAACGTCAATGGAACGATAATCAACCGCATAAATCTTCAAGCGCAGGAGCAGCCCGTATTTGGATGGGAGAGCGTGCCTTTCATGCTTGAAAAAGGAGATAATACCATTATTATTCATTCCGTGGATAGTCCGGTAAATCCCTATAAGGAGATCGGTCCTCTTATCCAGGACGCAAGACCGGTAAGTATCGGGGTGTTCGGATTGAGGTTATCCGATACAACGTCAACAAAATAATATGACACAGAAAGCAGAAAAAGATTTCAGCGTGAGTGCTGAAGGCACATCACTGGCTTTTGTCGCAGAGAAGGTCAAAAAGGGTGTAAGGCTTGACAGGGAAGATGCCCATACCTTACTCAGCTCCAACGATATTCACCTTATCGGTGCAATGGCGGATTATAAGAAGCAGCAGCTCAGCGGCAGGCTCGTCTATTTTACCGTAAATAAACAGATCAATTACACGAATATATGCGGCGTTCACTGCAAGGTGTGTGCCTATGCAAAGGGCAAGCATGCAAAGGACGCCTATACAATGTCCGTGGAACAGATTATTTCCGAGCTGTCGGCATACGGCAGAGAACTGGATGAGGTTCATATCGTGGGAGGATTGAATCCGGACCTGAAATTCGAATACTATGTTTCGATGATGAGAGAGATACGGTCGCGTTTCCCCTCGATAACAATCAAGGCATTCACTGCCACGGAGATAGGTTATTTTGCAAAGCTGTACGACAGGGAGATTAAAGAGGTGTTGTCCCGGCTAATCGATGCAGGGCTCAACACCATGCCGGGCGGAGGTGCCGAATTATTGATAGACGGCATAAGATCCGAGTTGTTCAAAGGCAAGGAGTCAAAGGACGAGTGGCTCAACACCCATAGGATAGCACATTCTCTGGGAGTAAAAACGAATGCAACGATGTTGTACGGACATATCGAAACGGATGATGACATCATTTCACACCTCGATCAGCTGAGATCCCTGCAGGACGAGACATCAGGATTCTTGACGTTTGTGCCTCTTACATTCCATGCTGCAAATACCCCGTTGCACAACAAAGTAAATACACCGACAGGTATACGAAAGCTCAAGATTATAGCTCTCTCAAGATTATACCTTGATAATTTCCCGCACATCAAGGCATACTGGGTAATGCTTTCGGAAGGCATTACGCAGATAGCCCTGCATTTCGGTGCGGATGATATTGACGGTACCATAGGCCAGGAGAAGGTGACCCATGCAGCAGGTGCATTGACACCTGTCGGGTTGACGAACAACAAAATGATTTCCATGATTAAAGATTCAGGCTATATACCGGCACAGAGAAACGGTGAATATAAAGTCATTAGAATCTACCAATAAAGGATATGAACTTGAAACTCGCCAGGATGCCCTACATTAATGTCGATCCCTTTTACTATACGCTCGAGTATGTCGACAAGAGGCCGGATATAGAACTCGTGTCAGGTTATCCGCGCCAGATTGGCAGGCTTGCCGTTACGAAAGACGCAATCGATGCTGCCCCGATATCCGTTATGGATTTCTTAAACCTGCAGAACACCTATGAATCCCTGGGAAGGATGTGCGTTGCCGTTAAGGAAAAGGCGGGAAGTGTAAACCTGTTTACAAAAGTCCCTGCGGAAAAACTCAACAACCATAAGATAGGTATAACGTCCCAGACATCGACCTCAAGGATACTGATGAGGCTTATTCTTGAACAAAGGTATGGAGTAACGTCAGCCGTATATCTTGACCAGCCGGAGCAGAATGAGGTTGACGCATTTCTTTTTATAGGCAACAATGCACTTGTGCATGCCCACAACGGTCTGAAAGGTTTTGAGTATATGTACGATCTCGGCGAAGAATGGTACAAGTGGACAGGATTGCCTTTTGTCTTCGCACTGTGGGCAGTAAGAAAGGATGTTTCACAAAAGGATAAAGATTATCTGTCCAATATCCTCGGCGGGTCACTCGATACATTCCGGCAAAGCGAAGGAGAAATGGCAAAAAAAAGGGCTGAAGAATTGTTGATATCTCCGGGTTCTATCCAGGATTACTGGCACCTTTTTATCTACAATCGGACGACAGCCGTTGACAAGAGTCTTGATTTGTTTGTAAACCGTATAAAAGATATAAAGGGGGTTTTTGCAAATGGACAAGAAAAAATATGACGACAATGAGACAGGGGATGATTTCGAGCTTTATGACGATGAGAATGGAGAAGAGCTCGATGAATACGCGGATGATTTCGGCATCGACGACAGCGAGCTCCAGCATATCCATTTTACCGTGCAATGCATAAAAAACCCTTTTCCAAAAGAGAGCGATGAATGGGTGATAGTGGAAGCTCTCCAGAAGGAAAGGCCCGAGGGATTTGAGGAATTAAAAGATGTTTTGATGTCTTTGTTCGATTTTGACAGTTTCGATATGACACCCGATGAATACGCAAAAGAGATCTTCTATTTTATGATCGAGAACAGGGTAATAAAGCTGGATTAAAAGACTAATCTAATTCCGGAAAATGCAGTAGGAGAGTCGGCCATAGGCTTGAGCATCTGACGAAGATCAAACCCGCGCAAAAGGAAGAGTTTCCTCCTCTGCTCGTGAAACAATGGCTCTTTCGCTAAACGGATTTTTGGCCCATTTGAATATGGTGTTTTTGTCGCGGAACGAGAAGAAGTCCACGCAGAATACTATGAAAAAATACCAGGCAGTTCGCAGGTGTTTCACTTCACGTCGGATCAAACTCTTCCTTTTCTTTATCTTTGTATCCTTATGCATTTTGGGGGTTAACCTGCGGAAGTGGCTCCGGTTAATCAATAGTTGACCGTTTCTCCCAGTACCCGTTCTATGGCGTCAATATTGTGTTGTATACCAAATTTCTTTTCCGCCTTTCTCCTTGCAGTTTCTCCGATTGACTTTCTGAATGCAGGATCTCCCGCTGTATTTAATAT
>VFSW01002803.1_pt1 | contig 26272 bp, 18 predicted proteins | sample 5358111 | NCBI WGS metagenome assembly VFSW01 (sample SAMN11554181, study PRJNA540505) | mine drainage metagenome | isolation source: sediment from site ElyBrook_90M | place: USA: Ely Copper Mine, Vershire, VT | collected 2017 | reverse complement strand
CTGCATCCTCTCCCACCTACCACCCCCACCTCCGGCCGCCGCCTACGCCCGGGCGGGGCCCCGCCCGCGCGCGGGGCCCGGCCCCCACGCCCTCGCCGCAGGCGCTACTGACGCATGGTCAGGGTCAGGCCGAAGGTGCGCGGACGGAACGTGAAGGCGTTCTGTTGCGGGGTCGGCGGACCGGCCGGGTTGTTGTAGTCGTTCTGCGCCAGCGCGTAGTTCAGGATGGCGTGCGAATCGAACAAATTGTCGCAGAAGGCCGCCACCTGCCAGGCGCCGAGTTTGATGCCGGTGCGCAGCGAGGTGAAACTGGTGGCGGGCAGGGTGTAGGAGTAGGGGTCGTACTGGTTGACGTTGTTCGGGTCCTGGACCGCGGCCATCCATGGATTGCGGCTGGTGTATTCCCAGTCGAGGCGCACGAAGGCATCGCGCCCGGCCAGCGGAAAGCTGTACTGCGGGCCGACGGCGATGTTCCAGGGCGGATTGGTGCCGGGGCTGTAGTTGATGGCGGCCTCTCCGGAGATCGCGTCGCCGGCCGTGGCGCCCGCCGAGGTGCGGGTGTAGCGCGCGTCGGTGTAGCCCACCGAGGCCTCCAGGGTGAGGCCCGGCAACAACACGGCGTCCGCCTGCAGATCGAACCCCTTGGCCACCGCCGTGCCCAGATTGTCGGTGTACTGGAAGCCGCAGCCTCCCGTCGGGCCGGGATCGTAGACGTTTTGCTGGATGTTGTTCCACTTGATGTAGTAGATGCTGGTGGCGAGCTTCAGGCGGTCGGCGAAGTTGTTTTTCGCGCCGATCTCGAAGCTCTGGGTGGTGTCCGAGTTGTAATTGCTCGGCGTGGAGCCGCAGGGCCCGGTGGGCAGCGGCGCGTTCACGCCTCCCGGCCGGAAGCCCTTGGCATAGGTGAAGTAGTAGAGGTTGTTCTGATCGGCCTGGAACGAGGCGCCCAACTTCGGCGTGAAGGCGTTCTGGTGATAGCTGCCGCTGAAGGTGCCGAGCCCGCTGTTCTCCAGGCCGTTGCCGTAGTGGGATAGATCGAAGCTCATGTCCGAGAAGCGGCCGCCCGCCGTGAGGATGAAGCGCTCGGAGAGCGCATAGGACAGCTCGCCGAACTCCGCCAGCTGCCGGTCATGACTGATGTTGCGGTTGTAGTAGATGTCGCAGTTAGGCACTCCGGTCCCGGGGGTGCCGACGCCGTTGCAGTAGTAGTTCGCGACCCCGTTGGCGCCCTGGAACAGGCTGTAGTCGAAGGGGCTGCTGCCGAACAGGGCGGTCCAGAAGGGCACGATCTGCGCGTCGTAGAGCTGCTCGACGCTCAGTTCGCGCGACAGCGACCAGAAGGCGCCTACCGTCCATTTCAGCGCCCCGTCATCGGTGGACTGCAGGCGGATCTCCTGCGTCCAGGTGCGCTGCTGGTTGGTCATGGTATTGGGCGTCGAGTAGTTGGCGAAGCCCGCTGGCAGATGGATGCCGTTGCCGTCGATCAGCGGATACCACGAACAGGGGGGTACCGCGGTGGTGGAGGCAGGGCCGCAGGCCGGGGTGGCGCTCGCGTTCACGCCAAGCCAGCTCTGGCTCTGATAATAGGCCAGATCGAAGGCGGTGCCCTGATAGGAGTCCTGTTCGTTGCGGTGGTAGTACGAGGTGTTGGAGATGAGGGTGGCGTGCGCGAATTGCACCTCCATCTTGAGCGCCGGAAGATAGAACGCATCGGGAATGGGGATGCGCTCCGGGGTCGCGTTGTTGAACTGACCGGCCCCGGGATTCGAGTAGGCGGGCCAGTAGGTGCTCAGATCGTTCTGCTGGCGGTTCTGGTACAACACGCTCGGCGTGATCTTCACCGCGTCGTTGGGCTGGTAGAGCATGGCCAGCCGCAGGGTCATGTCATTGGCGTAATTGGCGTTGGCCTGGGTGATGTCCCCGGTGGTGGGGTCGACGCGATTGATCCAGCCGCCGTCGTGGCGGTACCAGACGCTCGCCCGGAAGCCCAGCACGTCGTCGATGATCGGCCCGCCATGGGCGATGCCCGCCTCGTAACTCGGCGTGCCGAACTGCGTGTAGGAGGTTTCCGCGCGCACGTAGGTCGAGTCGGTGGTGACGCTCGGCTGGGTCATGATGTAGCGCACCGTGCCACCCTCGGAGCCCGCGCCGAACAGCGTGCCCTGGGGGCCGCGCAGCACCTCCACCCGGTCCAGATCGAAGGTCTTGGGGAGCGTGTCATCGGGGTTGAAACCCAGGGCGCGCATCTGGATGGGGGTGTCGTCGATGTAGATCCCGGTGGTGCCCGCGCCTCCGGAGGAGGAGATTCCGCGGATCGAAATCGCGTTCGTTCCCGAGGTGTCGATCGACACCCCGGGGGTGAAGCGCACCATGTCGCTGAAGTCGCGGATGCCCCTCTGATCGAGCGCATCCTGTGACATCGCGGTGATGCTGATGGGGACCTTGCTGATGTTCTCCTCGCGGCGCGTGGCGGTCACCACGATCTCCTGCAGGGCCGCGGGTCCGGCGGCGCCGGTGTCGGCGTCGCTGGCGGCGCCGGCGGCGGCGGCGAACAGCAGGCCGGTCGTACCCAGCAGGCCGATCGAGCCCTGCAGGCTGGCGATGTGCGGCAGGGAGCGGAGCGATGAGCGGGGGGTGGGCATCTTAGTCGACCGTCCGTGCGAATTGGCGGGGTGCGTGACTTGAGTGGAATTCCGGAATGCGCGCGCGCAGCAACTCATGGAATTCGAACAGATGCCGTTCGGTGGCTGACAGCGGGCCGGGCTGGTAGCTGCTGGAGGCCAGTCCGCGCTGCACCCGCGCGCACAGGCGGCGATCCTCGGCGTTCACCTCGGTGTTGATGCGGGAGCCGAGGAAACGCAGCGCGCGCATCTCGGAGCGGCCGTCCGGCAGGCCGAACAGGCCGGAGCGGATGGTGCATCGGCCGGGACCGGCTGGCAGCACCTGGAAGAAATCCATCTGCTCCGGGAAGATGTCGATGCCGAGATTGGGCAGCACGCTGTAGAACCGCCAGCAGCGGCGCAGTTTCTCCGGCAGATGCGTCGCGACCCGGCCCACGTGACGCTGATACATCCGTTCCGACCAGCGCGGGGACTCCGTCTCCTTCATCCAGCTAATGCCGCGCGCAATCCCGGGAACCCACGCCTGGTCGTCGTAATCCGGCGTGAACATGCGATTCAGGCCGGGATGACCGATGGGCACGTGATAGGACTCGAGGTAGTTGTCCATGGCGATCTTCCAATCCACCGGCCATTCCTCGCAGCTGATGGGACCTAGCGGCACCATTTCCTCGAGACGGTAGGGGATCAGTTCGGCGCCCAGGGACCCCCAGGTCGCGGTCACCGGTGGCGGGTCGTTGGCGAGGCAGACGAATATGAATCCGAAGGCGATGTCGAGGCGCGCCGGACGCAGCCCATGCGTGGCCGGATCGAGTTCGGCGAAACTGGCGCGCATCGGCACGCCCACCAGGCCGCCGTCATGGCGGTACGACCAGCCGTGGTAGGGGCAGGTCACCGGTCCGGGACATTGCCCGCTGCCGTCGAGCAGGCGCGAACCGCGGTGCCGGCAGGCGTTGTGAAAGGCGCGCACCTGCCCGTCCCGGTCGCGCAGCACGAAGACGCTCTCGCCGGCGAGATCGAACACCGTGTAATCGCCGGCATCGGGGATGGAATTGACGTGACAGACGATCTGCCAGGAGGCGGCGAGAATGCGCTCCACTTCCAGGGGTTGGAGCGTCGGAGTCGCGTACACCCAGGCAGGCAGGGCATGCGCGGCGTTGCGCTCCAGGGCGTCATGGCAGGCTGCGGGCGATTGCCGGTCCATCTGCGTCTCCCTGAAATTGTTATATGTGCATATAACCTACTCTCCGATTCGCCACCTGGCAAGTCCGTGGCGCGGTGCTGCGCCGCCGGAAGCGGGGGCAAGAAATTCGGGATAAAAATGCTGCGGCAGTAGCGCAGAGCGCGGCGGCGCCGCGTCTCCGCCGGGGCGGAATAAAACTTATACGAGTGTATAAAAAACTTTACTGGTGGGTGTGGCGGTGCTAGCGTCGCGGCACGACGGCGCGGATCCGGAGCGCCGCGCGGCGCGTCGCCGCAGTCCTACAGAAGGGGGGGTAATGCCATGGCCAGAGTACTCACCAAGAGCCGCGCGCAATTTCAACGCGCGCTGCGGCGTCTGCCGCTGGGCGTCGCCTCGAATTTTCGCTACTGGGGCGAGGAGCGCACGATCTACGTCAAGCGCGGCTATGGCGCGCGCATCGTCGACCTGGACGACAACGTCTATGTCGACTACCGGCTGGGGTACGGGCCGGCCATACTCGGCTTCGCCGATCCGCGCGTGGACGCCGCGGCGCGTCAGGGCATGGAGGTGGGCGGCGTGTTCGCGCTGTCCACGGAAGGGGAGTTGGAGGTGGCCGAGCGCATCGCCAAGATGGTGCCGGCGGCCGAACTGGTGCGCTTTTCCAATTCGGGCACCGAGGCGGTGATGGCGGGGCTGCGCCTGGCGCGCGCCTACACCGGGCGCGACGACTACGTCATTCTCGAGGGCGGCTATCACGGCCTGTTCGATGCGGCCATGTGGTTCACGCCGATGGACCAGTGGTCGCAGGTCGGCGATCCGGAAGTCCGCCCTTACAGCGAAGGGGTGCCGCTCAGTTCGCGCAGCTTCGCCCATTTCGTGCAGGCCAATGATGCCGGCCAGCTGGAGGATGTCTTCAAGCGGCACGGCGCGCGCATCGCCTGCCTGCTGATCGAGCCGATCATGGGCAACTGTCTCGGCATCGCCGCCGAACCGGAGTATCTGCGCGTGGCGCGAGAATTGTGCGACCGCCATGGCGTGGTGCTGCTGATCGATGAGGTCAAGACCGGGTTCCGGGTGGCGCGCGGCGGAGTGCAGGAACTCTACGGAGTGCAGGCAGATCTGTGCACCTTCGCCAAGGCGCTCGGCAACGGCTATCCGATCTCGGTGCTGGCGGGTCGGGAGCGCATCATGCGCAGGATCGGCCGCGGCGTGGCCCATGGGGGCACCTACACCGCGCACGCGGTGTCGCTGGCGGCGGCCGCCAAGACTCTGCAGATTCTCGATGAGACCGATGCTCTGGAGCGCATTTTCGCCTACGGCACGCGGCTGCGCGAGGGCATGCACGCCATCCTGAAGGCGCGCGGCGTCGCCCACTGCTTCGTCGGCCACCCGTCCATGAGCGGGCTGTATTTCGCGCACGAGCCGCCGCGCAATTACCGCGATTGGAAGGGCAGCGACTACTCGTTCTACGATGCAATGGCGCGCGTGTTGCACGAGGAGGGAGTGCTGTGCGAGCCGGATTCGCGCGAGCCATGGTTCGTCTCCGCGGCGCACGACGAGTCATGCCTGAGCGACACGCTGCGCGCCTTCCAGGTCGCGGTCGACGCGACGCTGGCCGCTGGCGGACCCACCCGCGAAGCGCACGCGTGACGAGATCTGGTGCGGCGGCGGGGGGGCATGACGCCGTCATCATCGGTGCCGGCCACAACGGCCTGGTGGCCGGCTGCTACCTGGCGCGCGCCGGCCTCAAGGTGTTGATCCTGGAGCGCAACCCGTACCTGGGAGGCGCCGCGGTCAGCCGCCGCCTGTATGGCGAGTTCACCTACTCCAATTGCTCGTACGTCTGCAGCCTGCTGCGGCCGGAGATCATCCGCGCCCTGGAATTGCCGCGCTTCGGTCTGCAGATCATCCCCTACGAGGGCGGCTGCACCTTCATGCGCGGCGGCGGCCACCTCGCCTTGTACGACAATCACGATGCGTTGCACCGGGAGATCTCGCGGCACTCCAAGCGGGACGCCGAGGCCTACGAGCGCTACTCCCGCGACGTCATGCGGCAGTGCAAGTTCATCAAGCCGCTGCTGCTGCGCGAGCCCCCAGATCCCACCTCCTTCAAGCCGCGCGACCTGCTGGAGCTGCTGTATCTGGCGCGCCGCTTCCATGGTCTCGGCGAACGGCGCATGTACGATACGTTGCGCTTCTGGACCATGAGCGCGGCGGATTTTCTCGATGAATATTTCGAGAGTGAAATCGTCAAGGCGCATTTCGCCGGCAGTTCGATCATCGGCACCGCGCTCGGTCCGCGCTCGCCTGGATCGGCCTATGTGCTGCTGCACCACTACATGGGCGACATCGACGACGCGGTGGGCGCGTGGGGCTTCGCGCGCGGCGGCATGGGGGCCATCAGCGCGGCGCTGGCCGACTCGTTCCGCGCCAGTGGCGGGGTGATCCGCAGCGGCGCGCCGGCTGCGCGGATCAGCGTGCGCGGCGGCCGGGCCGCGGGCGTGGTGCTGGAGGACGGCGAGCACATCCCGGCATCGCTGGTGCTGTCCAACATGGACGTCAAACGCACGTTCCTGAAGACCATGGATGCGGGCGATCTGCCGGATGAATTCCTCTGCCAGGTGCGAAAATTCAAGATTCGCGGCTCCTCCGGCAAGCTCAACATCGCCCTCGACGGCCTGCCGCGCTTCCCTGAGATCCCGCGCGGTTCACCGTGCATCCGCGGCGATCTGCACGTCACCGACACCATCGAGATGATGGAGCGTGCCTATGACGATTGGAAGGACGGCAGGTGGTCGCGCGCCCCCTATATCGACATGCTCATCCCCTCGCAGATCGATCCGACCATGGCGCCGACTGGCAAGCACTATATGTCGGTGTTCGTGCAGTACTGCCCCTATGAACTGGCCGCGGGACCGTGGGATGAGGAGCGACGCCAGGCCTTTGGGGCGACGGTGATCGACACCATCGGGCAGCACAGCCCGGACTTCAAGGACCTGATACTGCATGCGGAGATTCGCACGCCATGGGACATCGAGAACGAGGTCGGGCTGACTGAGGGCAACATTTTCCAGGGTGAGTTGACCATGGATCAGCTGCTGTTCAACCGTCCGATACCCGGCTATGCGCAATACCGCTCGCCCGTCCCCGGCCTGTACCTGTGCGGGTCGAGCACGCATCCGGGGGGCGGTGTCATGGGGGCGCCGGGTGCGAATTCGGCGCGCGCCGTGTTGCGCGATCTGCGCCGGTCGGGCTGAGCCATGAGGCCGGCGACGCCGTTCGATTGCATCGTGGTCGGCGCGGGCCACAACGGGCTGACCTGCGCGGCCTACCTGGCGCGCGGCGGTCGCCGGGTGCTGGTGCTGGAGGCCGCCGAGACGGTGGGCGGCGCCGCGGTTACCCGGGAATTCCATGCCGGCTTCCGGGTCTCGGCGGGCGCCCATCTGCTGCCCATGATGTCGGCGCGGATCCTGCGCGAGTTGCGTCTCGATCAGCAGGGGCTGGAATGGGCCGGGCGCGAATTGCCCACCACGGCCGTGAGCGCCGGCGCGGCGCCGCTCTCCCTGGGCGGTTGGTCTGGCGGCGCCGCCGCCGCGCGGACGGTGCTCGAGGGCGAGTCCTTCCTGCGCCTGCGGCGTTTCGCGCAGGCCTTGGCGCCCGCGCTCACCGAGGCGCCCCCGCGGTTGGCGGGGGGGCCGCGCGCGGCCTGGGATCTGGCGCGCTTCGGCTGGCGGATCCGCCGCCTGGGTCGGCGCGATCTGCGTGAATTCCTGCGCATCATCGGCATGAATGTGCACGACCTGCTGGAGGAGCAGTTCGACTCGCCGCAGCTGCGCGGCGCGCTCGCCATGGATGCCCTGTTGGGCAGCAACCTCGGGCCGCGTTCGCCGGGCACCGTGCTCTCCTGGTTGCATCGCCTGGCCGCGCAGGAGCACTCCGCGCATGGCATCGCACAACCCCGCGGCGGCGTGGGGGCGCTGTGCAACGCGCTCGCGGCCGCCGCGGCCGGGGCGGGCGCGGTGATTCGCACCCGCGCGGCCGTCCGCCAGATCTTGGTGGAAGGCGACCGCGCGGCCGGCGTGCTGCTCGATTCGGGCGAGCGGCTCGAGGCCCGAAGCGTGCTGTGCAGCACCGATCCGCACACCACCTTCCTCGGCCTGCTGGGGGCGCGGCATTTGGACGCCGAATTCGCGCGGCGGGTGGCGCAGGTGCGCTCGCGCGGACTGGCGGCGAAGCTGCACCTGGCGCTCGACCGGGCGCCGCAGTTCACCGCACTGTCGGCGGCGCAGGCGAACGGCCGGCTGCTGCTCGCGCCCTCGCTCGACTATTTGGAGCATGCCTACAATCACGTCAAGTATGGGGAATTCTCGGCGGCGCCCGCCATGGAAATCACCCTGCCAACGATGAACGACCCGGCGCTCGCGCCGCGGGGCGGGCATGTGCTCTCCGCCATCGTCCAGTATGCCCCCTATGCGCTGGCCGGCGGCTGGGAAGACCGGCGCCAGCCCTTCATCGAGTGCTGTCTGCAGGCGCTGGAGGGCGTGGCGCCGGGATTGCGCGCCAGCATCCTCGGCCTGGAGCTGCTCACGCCAACGGATCTGGAGCGCGAATTCGGCATGCGCGGCGGACATTGGCACCACGTCGAACTCGCCTTCGACCAGTACCTGATGGTGCGGCCGGTGCCCGGAGCCGCGCAGTACGCCACCCCGGTGCCGGGCCTGTATTTGTGCGGGGCGGGTTGTCATCCGGGAGGCGGGGTCATGGGCGCATGCGGACGCAATGCCGCGCGGCGCGTGTTGCGGGAGGACCTCTCGTGAGCACGTCCGAGCGCAGTCCGCATTTTCTCAAGCCGCTGCTGGAGACGCCCTTCCACCGGCGGGCACGCGCGCTCAGCCAGCTCGACAGCTTCATCCCCTGGGCCGGCTACACCACGGTCGATGTATTCAGCAGCGTCGAGCAGGAATATTTCGCGATTCGCAACGCCGCCACGCTCTATGACCTGACGCCGATGGTGAAGTACCGGGTGGCCGGCCCGGACGCGCTGCCCTATCTCAACCGCCTGCTGACCCGCGACGTGGCGAAACTGGCGCCCGACCGCGTCGCCTATTGCGCCTGGTGCAACGAGGAGGGTCATGTGGTCGACGACGGCACCCTGTTCCGTCTGGGCCAGTCCGAGTATCGGCTGTGCACCGCGCAGCGCCAGCTCGATTGGTTGAGCGCCTCGGCCATCGGCTTCGAGGTGGAGATCGAGGAGGTCACGGAACGCGTGGCGGCGCTCGCCGTGCAGGGTCCGACCTCCTTTGCCGTGCTGCGCGACGCCGGCATCGCCGGGCTTCAGTCGCTGAAGCCCTTCCAGATCGGCTACTATTCCCTGCAGGGCGCGGCGGTGACCGTGTCACGCACCGGGTTCACCGGGGATCTGGGGTACGAGGTGTGGACGTCCCTGCAGGATGCGGAAAGCGTATGGGATGCACTGATGGCGGCCGGGCGCGAGCGCGGCCTGCGGCCGATCGGCTCGCGGGCCCTCAACCTGGCGCGGCTCGAGGCGGGTTTCCTCAGCCCCTATGTGGATTTCCTGCCCGCCGAGCATGCCGTGCGCAATGAGCGGGGGCGAACGCCGTTCGAACTGGGGCTGGGCTGGCTGGTCGACTTCGAGAAGGGCCATTTCACCGGGCGCCGCGCGCTGCTCGGGCTGCGCGACGCGCAGCCGCGTCGCCTGCTGGTCGGACTGGACGTCGAAGGCAACAAGCCGGCGCATGGCGCCCTGATCTACGCACAACGCGGGGCGCGCCGCGAGATCGGCAACGTCACCTCCGCGGCCTGGTCGCCGACCTGCAAGCGCAATCTCGCCTTCGCCATGCTGCAGGCTCCGTACCTGAGCACCGGCTCCACGGTGTGGGCGGAGATCTACCTGAACCGGGAGCTGGTGTGGGAGCGGCGCATGGTGCGCGCCCGGGTGGTGGAGCGGCAGTTCTTCGCGCCGCAGCGGCGCCGCGCCACGCCGCCGGCGGATTACTGACCCATGCATGCGAACGCGCAGTCCGGTAATGCGGAGCGTCCCTGGTTGGACCCCGAGGCCCGTCCGCAGATCCTGGTCGAAGGGGTGACCAAGGCGTTCGGCCCAGTGAGCGCCGTCGACGGGGTGAGTCTGCGCATCTACCGCGGGGAGATGTTCGCCCTGGTGGGGGCCTCCGGCTGCGGCAAGACCACGCTGCTGCGCATGCTGGCCGGATTCGAAACCCCGAACAGCGGACGGATCATCATCGATGATGTCGACATGGTGGGGGTGCCGCCGCACGAGCGGCCGGTCAACATGATGTTCCAGTCCTACGCGCTGTTTCCGCACATGAGCGTCGAGGAGAACGTCGGCTACGGTCTGCGGCGGCTGCGGCTGACGCGCGCGGCGCAGGCCGCCCGCGTCGCCGAGGCGCTCGAGATGGTGCAACTGGGCGACTTCGCGCGCCGCAAGCCGCATCAATTGTCCGGCGGGCAGCGGCAACGGGTGGCGCTCGCGCGCGCCCTGATCCGGCGTCCGAAGGTGCTGCTGTTGGACGAACCCCTGAGCGCGCTCGACAAGAAGCTGCGCGAGCAGACCCAGTTCGAATTGATGAACATCCAATACCAGGTGGGCATCACCTTCGTGTTCGTCACCCACGACCAGGACGAGGCCATGGCCCTGTCGACGCGCATCGCGGTGATGAATCGCGGACGGGTGGTGCAGGTGGGCACTCCGGCGGAGATCTACGAATTTCCGCAGAGCCGCTTCGTCGCCGATTTCGTCGGCACCACCAACCTGTTCGAGGGCACCGTCGTCGGGGGCGCGCCGGGCGCCTTCGTGATCCACAGCCGCGAGGCCGGGTGCGACCTGCTGGTCGACGAGGCCGGACGGCTCACCCACGGACAGCGGGTGTGGGTGGCCTTGCGGCCGGAGAAGATCCGGCTGAGCAAGGCGCCCGCGGGCGGCGAGCGGGTCAATCAGATCAAGGGGATGGTCTGGGAATTGGGCTACCTCGGCAACCGCTCGACCTACCGGGTGAAGACGGGAACCGGAAAGATCGTCACGGTGTTCGCCCAGAACGAGCGGCGCACCGCGGAATGGAACATCGACTGGAGCGACGAGGTGTTCCTCAGCTGGACGGGCGGCTGCGGGGTCGTGCTGCAGGCCTGACTGGCGGGCGCGACGTGGCGGGCGCGAGGCGCAGACCGCCGGATTATATTATCATCGTGACATTACAACGCCGCCACGGCGCGGGCACACCATCGGGAGCCGATCTTGAGACAAGTCAGAACCCTCGGGCTGTTGGGCACCGGCGTCATCGGCGGCGGCTGGGCCGCGCGCGCGCTGCACTTCGGCATCGATGTCATCGCCATGGACTCGAGCCCGAAGATGGAGGAGTGGATCCGCGGCGCCGTGGCCAATGCCCAGCCGGCGCTTGCGCGCCTGACGGCGGCCCCCCTGCCGGCGCCGGGCAAGCTCACCTTCACCACCAGTTTGCGCGAGATGGCCGAGCGGGCGGACTTCATTCAGGAGAACATACCGGAGCAATTGCCGCTGAAGCAGCGCGTGCTCGCCGAGGCGAGCCGGATCGCGCCGCCGGACGTGATCATCGCCTCGAGCACCTCCGGCTTGATGCCCACCGATCTGCAGCGCGACATGCAGGCCCCGGAACGGCTGTGCGTCGCCCACCCGTTCAACCCGGTATACCTGCTGCCGCTGGTGGAGCTGGTGGCGGGTGAACGCACCGCCGCGGCGACCCTGGACGCGGCGGCCGGGTTCTTCACCTACATCGGCATGCACGCGCTGCGCCTGCGGCGCGAGATCCCCGGTCATCTCACCGACCGGCTGCAGGAGGCCATCTGGCGCGAGATCCTGCACATGGTGAACGACGGGGTGGCCACCACCGGCGAACTCGATGAGTCGATCATCTACGGTCCCGGCCTGCGCTGGGCGGCCATGGGCACCAACATGATCTATCATCTGGCGGGTGGGGAGAGCGGCATGCGCCATATGCTGGCGCAGTTCGGGCCGGCGCTGAAGTGGCCCTGGACCAAGCTCGAGGCCCCCGAACTCACCGATTCGCTGATCGACCGGATGGTCGAGGGAACCCAGGCGCAGGCGGCCGGACGCTCGATCCGCGAACTCGAGCGGCTGCGCGACGACTACCTGGTGGCGGTTCAGCAGGCGCTGCGGCCGTTCGACATCGGCGCCGGCGCCACGCTGCGCGCCCTGGAGGAGCGCCTGTACCGGGATGCCGCGGCGAGCCCGGGGCGCTCCGGCGACGGGTTGCCCCGCCACGAGACGCGGGTGCGTCCGGAATGGGCCGACTACAACCACCACATGACCGACTTTCGCTACGGGCAGGTGTTCGGCGAGGCCATGGACTCCTTCTACCGCGGGATCGGCATCGATGCGGCCTATCGCCAGGGCGGGCGCATGTACTACGACGTGGAGAGTCACGTGCGCCATCTGCGCGAGGCGAAAATCGGCGAGGCCTTGTACGTCACCACGCGCGTGCTGGGCGTGGACGACAAGCGCCTGCACGTGTTCCAGAGCATGCACCGCGCGGGCGACGACCAGCTGCTCGCCACCGGGGAGTACATGCACGTCAACGTCGATCGCGCCACCGCCAAGGCGATCCCGGTGGATGCGGGGATTCGTGGGCGCCTTCAGGCTCTCGCGCAGGCGCACGCCGCGCTGCCCCTCCCGGACGGCGCTGGACGTCGCATCGGCGCCGTAGCCGGCCGCTGACGGCCGCCAGGTGCCGAAAATCGTCGATCACGAGCAGCGGCGCGAGGAGATCGCGCAGGTGGCCTGCCGCGTGGTGGCGCAACACGGTTTCGCGCGCGCCACCATGGCGCGCATCGCGCGGGCGGCCGGCTACACCACCGGCATGGTGGCCCATTATTACGATTCGAAACAGCAGATCATCCTCGCGGCCCTGCGCCTGATGCTGCGGCGGATCGAGCAGCGGGTCGCGGCGCGCAGCGGCGATCAAGGCAACCTGCTGCTCGACGTGCTCGCCGAGACGCTGCCGCTGGATCCGCGGCGCTTCCTGGAATGCGCGTTTTGGATGGCGTTCTGGGGGCAGGTGTCCACCGATCGGACGCTCAAGCGCCTGAACGCCTGGGTGCACCGCGAGTACTTGCGCCAGTTCTCCCGCTGCTTCGCGGCCCATTGGCCGGAGTGGAGCGGGTGGAGTCCGCGGCTGCGCGATCAGGTGCTGCGTTCGGCGGTCACCTGCATGAACGGCCTGACGGCGAGCGCGGTGACCAGCCCGCGCGACTGGCCCGCGACGGCGCAGATCGAACTGTTGCGCCTGCAGCTGGAGATGCTGCGAGGCTGGGCGGCGCTGCAGACACGCGCCGCGCCGCGCACCCGCGCGCGCCGGACGGTCACAAGGGGGTAGTCATGGATTTCTCGCTGAGCGACGAGCAGCAACTCATCATCAAAACGACCCGGCAGTTCGTCGAGCACGAACTGATGCCGCATGAACGCCTGATCGAGGAGACCGGGTCGCTGCCCGAGGAGCTGCACCGCGCTCTGAAGGCCAAGGCCATCGAGGCCGGGCTGTATGCCGCCAACATGCCGATGGAGGTGGGCGGGGCCGGGCTCGACACCGTCACCTGGGTGCTGTTCGAGAAGGAGCTCGGACGCACCAGTTACGCGCTGCACTTCGGCTGTGTCGGGCGGCCGTCGAACATCCTGCTCGCCTGCGTGGGTGAGCAGCGGGAGCGCTATCTGCTGCCCACCGTGCGCGGCGAGCGCACCGAGTGCCTGGCGATGACCGAGCCGGGCGCCGGCTCGGATCTGCGCGGCATGAAGACCACGGCGGTGGCCGACGGCGGCGACTATCTGATCAACGGCACCAAGCATTTCATCAGCCATGCCGACCATGCGGATTACGTGATCCTGTTCGCCGTCACCGGCGAGGAAAACAGCGCCCGCGGCAGGCGCGGCCTCATCACCGCCTTTCTGGTGGACCGGGACCATCCGGGGTTCGTGATCCGGCCCGGCTACCAGAATGTCTCGCACCGCGGATACACCAACAGCATCCTCGAGTTCAACGACTGCCGCGTGCCGAAGGAGGCCATTCTCGGCGAGGAACATCGAGGTTTCGAGGTGGCCAACTCCTGGCTGGGTGCGACCCGGCTGCAGGTGGCGGCCACCTGCCTGGGACGGGCCGAGCGCGCGCTCGATCTGGCGACGCGGTGGGCCGTCGATCGAGTGCAGTTCGGCCAGCAGATCGGCAAGTTTCAGGGGGTCGGTTTCAAGCTGGCCGACATGGCGCTCGAGTTGCGCGCCGCCGAATTGCTCGCCCTGCACGCGGCCTGGAAGCACGACCAGCAGTTGTCCACCGACATGGACATGGCGATGGCCAAGCTCAAGGCCACCGAGGTGCTGGCGATGGTGGCCGATGAGGCGCTGCAGATCCATGGCGGCATCGGACTGATGAGCGATCTGCCGCTGGAGCGCATCTGGCGCGATGCGCGCATCGAGCGCATCTGGGAGGGCACCAGCGAAATCCAGAGGCACATCATTTCCCGCGCGCTGCTGCGCCCGCTGGGCGGCTGAACGGCGTCCAGGCGTCAGCGCCGCGAACCGATCTCGGCGCCGCGGCTCTGCTCGGCGCGGCGGGTCGTGCTCAGCGCCCCGTCCAGCGCGGGGCGCGTTTCTGCGCGAAGGCTTGCGTGCCTTCCTTCAAGTCCTCGGAGTGGATCACCTGCTGCACCCGCGCCAGCGCGTCGTGCAGCTCGAAGGCCTGGTGTTCCGGGACCATTTCGGTGTGGCGCAGCAGCTGCGTGATGGCCGGGAACAGCAGCGGCGGCCCGGCGGCCAGCTGCGCGGCGATCTCGCGCGCCTTGGTGAGCGACTGACCCTTGGGGACCACGTGATTGGCGAGCCCCCAGTGCTTGGCCTCGGCCGCGTCCATCCAGCGCCCGGTGAGCAGGAACTCCACCGCCACGTGGTACGGAATCCGCCGGCGCAGCTTGATGGTGCCGGCATCCGCCAGCACGCCGACGTTGATTTCCGGCAGTGCGAAGCGCGCATGCTCCTCCATCACGATGATGTCGGTGCCGAGCACCAGTTCGAAGCCTCCTCCGCAGGCGATGCCGTTGACGGCCGCGATGATGGGCTTGTCGAGGTTGCGCGGATAATTCAGGCCGCCGAAACCGCCGACCCCCCAGTCCGAATCGGAGGCCTCGCCGGCGGCGGCGCCCTTGAGGTCCCAGCCGGGCGAAAAAAAGCGCTCACCCGCGCCGGTGAGAATGGCGATGCGCAGGCCGGGGTCGTCGCGAAAGGCGCTGAACACCTCGTTGAGCCGGCGGCTTGCCGCCAGATCGATGGCATTGGCCTTGGGCCGGTCGAGCGTGACCTCGAGTATGGGACCTTCCTGGCGGATGCGGATTCCATCAGTCATGCGGTGGCGCTCCTGGGTCGGCGGTGAGGGGGTGGTGGCGGATCAGCACGTCCACGGCGACGACGCCGCGGCCGGCCGGACGCACGATGAGCGGATTGACGTCGAGTTCCTGCAGGGTGTCGCGATGCGCGAGCGCGTAGCGGCCGACGGCGAGCACCGCGTCGATCAAGGCCGCGCGGTCGCCCGGCGGCTTGCCGCGAAAGCCGGTCAGCAGGCGGTCGGCCCGCAGGCGCGTGAGCGCGGCGGCCACCGAGTCGGCCGTCCACGGCGGCAACAGGCTCACGCTATCAGCCCACAGCTCCGTCAGCACGCCGCCGGTGCCGATCACCAGCACCTGGCCGAATTGCGCATCGACCAGGATGCCCACCAGCATTTCGGCGACGCCGTCCTGCACCATTTCCTCCAGCAGCAGGGTGTCGGCGAGTCCGCTCAGGCGGGTGGCCGCCGCCGCCACGTCGGCGACGCTGCGCAGGTCGAGCGCCACACCGCCCACATCGCTCTTGTGCGCGAGGCGGGCGTCGGCCGCTTTCAGCACCAACGGAAAGCCGAGGTGCGTGGCGGCGTCGGCCGCCGCTCCCGGGGGGCCCAGGCGGGCGCGCGGGCCCGGGCGGCCGGAGGGCGCCAACGCCGCCTTGCCCTGGTGCTCGGCGAGGGTGCGCAGCGCCGCCACCTGGCGCGGCGCAGCGCTCAGCGCGAGTGCGACTCGCGGCTGCCGGCCCCAGGCCTGCCCGACCCGGGCCGCGAGCGCCAGCGCCTCGAGCGCCTCGCGCTGTCCCTGCAGCGGCACCACGCCCGCCTGCAGGCACAGCCCGCGCACCCGCGCCGAGAGGGTCTCGGGCAGGGAGCAGACCAGCGCCGCGCGCGTGCCGCCCGCGCGCGCCGCGGCGATGAAGACCTCCACCACCGCATCGTAGGAAGAGGTGTCGGCGGGTGGCTGGGGCGGATAGTCCAGCATGAAGGCCACGGCGTCGTAGCCCGCCTGCAGCACCTGCTCGAAGACCCGGCGCAGTGCCGGGGGATCGAACCACAGATAGGTGTGCAGATCGAGCGGATTGGCGATGGTTACGCGCTCGCTCAGCAGGCTCTGCAGCGCGGCGGTTTGGGCGGCGGCGAGCGGCGCGAAATCGAGTTCGAGGTCGCGCGACACATCGGCGGTCATGGCCATGTCACCGCCGGAGGCGCCCATGAACAGCACCCGGGAACCGGGCAGGGGGCCGCCCGCGTGCAGGACCTTCAGCGTCTCGCACAGCGTGCTCAGGGTGTCGCAGCGGGCGATGCCGGCCTGCCGGCAATAGGCGTCGAACACCACGTCGGCGCCGGCCAGCGCCCCCGTGTGGCTCTGTGCGGTGCGCGCCGCCGCGGCCGGCCGCCCGGACTTGACCAGCGCGACCGGCTTGCCGGCGGCGCGCGCGCTCTCCACCGCGGCGGCGAAGCGCTGGCTGTCCTGGATTCCCTCGACGTACAGTCCGAAGGCGCTGACCCGCGGATCGGCGCATAGCGCCTCCATCAGGTCCTCGACCGCGAGGCGCGTCTGGTTGCCGACGGTGACCAGATAGCCGATGGGCAGGGAGCGCTGATTGAACATCAGCGTGAGGGCAATGGTGCCGCTCTGGCAGATCAAGGCGACGCCGCGCTCGGGCGGCGTGCCGACGATCTGGTCGGGCATCATCGCCACGCGATCGAAAAAATTCACATAGCCGTAGCAATTAGGTCCGAGGAACGGCAGGTCGCCCGCGGCCTGGCACAGCTGCCCGGTGAGCCGCCGCCCCTGCTCGGTGCCGGTCTCGGAGAAGCCGGAGGCGAAGCCTACGAAGCCGCCGGCGCCGCCACGCGCCAGCGCCGCCGCCACCGCCGGCACCTCGTGATTGGGAACGGCGACGAAGGCCGCGTCGGGGGCCGCGGGCAGTTCAGCCACCGAGCGGTGGTAAACCGTGCCGCCCGTGGAGGGCCGGGTGGGATGCACGCGCCAGACGGTGCCGCCATAGCCGATGGCGCGGTTGCCGACGGCCACGGCGTCGGTCCATGCGCCGGCGCCGATGAGCGCGACACTGCGCGGTGCGAGCAGGCGGTGCAGGTCGGCGCGCGGCACCGGGGGGCTCAGCCGCGCCGCAGTTCGAGCTTGCGCGACACCGTCGGCCAGGCGGCGCGGGCCGCCGGCGAGCACTCAAGGCGCGCCAGCCGCGCCGCGACCTCGGCGGGGAAGGGCGTGCTGGCCGGCTTGGGCTGCTGGGCGACATGCAGCAGCAGCACCTCGGCCAGCGCGGCCGGTTCGTGCAGCCGCGGGCAGTTGAACCGGCTGCCGACCAGCAGGCGCTTGGAGTCCACCTCCAGCACGGAGGTGGCGACGCTGAGCTCGTCGTCCGCCTTGATCTCGCGCAGGAAGCGCAGGTGGATCTCCACGCTGTACAGCGTGCAATGGGTCGCCTGGCGGTAGGCGGCATGCAAGCCCACGTGATCCATCAGCTCGTCGATGGCGTAGCTGAGGACCAGGGTGTAGTAGGCGTCGCGCACATGGCCGTTGTAGTCGATCCAGCCGGGTTCGATGACCGCGCGATAGGGGGGCAGGGTGTCCACGGGCGGGGCCATCAGCCCAGCTTCAGCCGGTCGCGCGCCTCGGCGGCGCTCAGCACGCGGGCGCCCATCGCCTCGACGATGGTGCGCGCGCGCTGCACCAGCTGCGCGTTGCTCGCATACACCCCCTTGCTCAGGTAGAGGTTGTCCTCCAGGCCGACCCGCACGTTGCCGCCGAGCAGCACGGATTGCGCCACCCAGGGCATCTGCATGCGGCTGATGGCGAAGGTGCCCCAATTGCAGTTCTCCGGCAGCGCGTTGACCATGGCGAGCAGGTGGCCGACATCCGCCGGGACTCCGTACGGGATGCCCATGCACAACTGGATGAGCGCGGGGCCGGTTAGCAGGCCCTCCTTGATCATCTGCTTGACGAACCACAGGTTGCCGGTGTCGAAGATCTCCAGTTCCGGCTTCACCCCCAGATCGCGGGCGATGGCCGCTCCCTGGCGCAGGTAGTTGGGCGTGGAGACGTAGGCGCGGTTGCCGTCGCCGAAGTTCAGGCTCCCGCAGTCGAGCGTGGCGATGTCCGGCCGATACTTGCCCTCCTGGCACAGGTCGATCACGTGGCGCATGCGCTCCTCCTGGGTGCAGAAGTCGCTGCCCGGAGCCGGCGTGTCCTTCAGTCCGTGCTCGCCCACCACGATGTAGCCGCCCATGCCGCAGGTGAGGTTGACGATGACATCGACCTGGCTTTCGCGGATGCGCTTGACCACCTCGCGGTAATGCCGGGTCTCCATGCTGAAGGCGCCGGTGTCCGGATCGCGCACGTGGATGTGCACGATGGCCGCGCCGGCGCGCGCCGCCTCGATGGCGGTGGCCGCGATCTGCTCGGGAGTGACCGCGCAATACGGGCTCTTGGTGACCTTGCTGTCGTCGCCGGTGACCGCGCAACTGATGATGACGTCGTGATTCATGGATTTCCCCCCTGTGGAAGGCATTCGCAGGACATTTTTATTATAGCGATCATAATATTTAGGGGCCGCCCCGGCAACCGCCCGGGGGCGGCCGCCCCCGGAAGGGGCGCCTCAGCGCCGGCTGCCGGCCAGGGCGCGGATGATCTCGCGTTCGCCGCACACGCCGATGAAGCGCTCATCCTCCATGAGCATCACCGGGTGTCCGGTCACCTGCCGCAGGCGGATGATGGCGTGCAGCGACAGCGCGGCGGGCGCGAGCGCCGGGGTGGCGGGCAGGTCGGCCGGCCCGGCGGCCTCGTTCACCGTCTGCAGGGTCTGCGGGGCGCCGTCCAGGGTCAGCCCCGCGACCTCGCCACCCGCCCCCAGCGCCAGGCGATAGCGGCGGCGCTCATCCAGCCACAGGGCGCCGTCCTCGCCGGTCAGGTCGGCGCGGCGGCACATGATCATGCCGCCCGTCAGCACGTCGAGCGGATTCATGTGGCGCACGAACTCGGCCACGTATTCATCGGCGGGCGCGAGCACGATGTCCTCGGCGGTGCCGGTCTGGATGATGCGCCCGTTCTGCAGGATGGAGATGCGGTCGCCGAGGCGCAGCGCCTCGTCCAGATCGTGGCTGACGAACAGGATGGTCTTCTTCACGCGCGCCTGCAGCGCCAGCAGCTCATCCTGCAGCTTGCCGCGGATCAGCGGGTCGAGCGCCGAGAACGGTTCGTCCATCAGCAGGATGTCGGCATCGGTGGCGAAGGCGCGCGCCAGGCCGACGCGTTGCTGCATGCCGCCGGACAACTCGCCGACCTGGCGGTCGGCCCACTGCGACAAGCCCACCAGATCGAGCTTCTCATCGACGATGCGCCGCCGTGTCGCCGCCGGCTCGCCGCGCAGTTCCAGCCCGAAGCCCACGTTCTGACGCACCGTGCGCCACGGCAGCAGGCCGAACTGTTGAAACACCATCGCCACCCGCTCGCGACGCAGGCGGCGCAGCTGCAGCGTGCCGCAGGTGGCGACGTCGATGGCATCCTCGCCGTCCTTGACCAGCACATGCCCCCGGGTCACGGGATTGAGGCCATTGGCGGCGCGCAGCAGGGTCGATTTCCCGGATCCGGACAAGCCCATCAGCACCGAGATCTCGCCCTGTGCAACCCGCAGCGAGGCGCCGGCGACACCGACGATCACGCCGTGGCGGCTTTGAATGTCGCCGCGCGTGCCGCCGGCGTCCAGCGCGACCAGCGCCTCGCGCAGCGCGCGGCGGCCCTCGCGCCCGGGGCGGCCGCTGAAGAGGATGTCGACCTCGCGAAATTCGAGCGCGGCGGTCATCGGGAAGCTCCACGATCCTGGGGGCGGCTGATGCGGTCGAGAATGATGGCGAGCAGCACGATGATGAAGCCCGCCTCGAAGCCCATGCCGACCTGCACGGTGTTGAGGGCGCGCACCACCGGCACGCCGAGACCGCCGGCGCCGACCAGCGCCGCGATCACCACCATCGAGAGGCTGAGCATGATGCATTGGGTGACGCCGGCCAGAATGGTCGGCGCGGCACTGGGCAGCTCGACCTTCCACAGCAACTGCAGCGGGGTGGCGCCGAAGGCCTCGCCCGCCTCGAGCAGCGGCCTCGGCACCGAGGAGATGCCGAGATGGGTCAGGCGGATCGGGGCGGGCAGCGCGAAGATCACCGTGGAGATGAGCCCCGGGACCACGCCCAGCCCGAACAGCACCAGGGTCGGGATGAGATACACGAAGGTGGGCAGGGTTTGCATGAGATCGAGCACCGGGCGCATGGCGGCGAACAGCCGCGGCCGGTGCGCCGCGGCGATGCCGAGGGGCACGCCGAGCAGCGTGGAGGCCGCGGTCGCCACGATCACCAGGGCGAGGGTTTCGGCGGTGGCCGCCCAATAACCCTGGTTGAGGATGAACAGCAGGGCGAGGGCGACGAAGGCGGCGAGGGCGATCGAGCGGCGCAGCAGCCACACCGCCACTGCCACCACCACGATCAGCAGCGGCGCGGGCAGCAGTCCGAGGACGGCGTTCACGCCGCCAACCGTGCCGCGAATCAGCACCGAAACGCCGTTGAAGAACGGCATGCCATGCGCCTTCACGGTGTCGATCACCACCGCCATGGCATCGCCCACCGGGATCTTGTGGGCGAGGATCCAGGCCTCGAAGCCGCCCGCTCCGATCCCGCGGGGTCCGCGGTCGAGGGCGGCGAGGGCCGGCCGGCCGTCGAAGGTGCGCACCCCCTCCAGCCAGGCTTTAACCGCCGCCGGATGCGCTTTGAGCCACACCGCCGCCGCGCTGTCCGGTTGTTCGTGCCGGTCGAGGATGGCGCCCATCATCTCGCTTTCCCCGCGCAGCGAGAAGGTCAGATTCGCCAGCAACTTGCCGACGTTCGGACAGGCGGCGCTGTAGCCGCGGCGGGTGACGGTGAAGATGGTGGCGCCGCCGAAATTCGGCCCGAACACCTCATCGCCGCCCTGCAGATACTTCATGTCGAAGCGCACGTTCATCGGGTGCGGCTCCCAGGCGAGAAACACGATGGGCTGTTTCTCGCGGGTGGCCCGCTCCACCTGCGCGAGCATGCCCTGCTCGCTCGATTCGATCAGTTTGAAGTCGCCGAGGTCGAACAGATTCTGTTTGAGCATCTTCAGAACCAGCCGATTGCCGTCGTTGCCCGGTTCGATGCCGTAGATGGAGTGATTGAGCGCGTCGGCGAAACGCGGAATGTCCTTGAAGTCTTTGAGGCCCGCCGCGTAGGTGTACGAGGGCACGGCGAGGGTGTACTTGGCGCCCTGCAGATTGGGGCGGATCACCTCGATCGAGCCATCCGTCGTGTAGCGCGCGCGGTCCGCCTCCTGCATGGGCATCCAATTGCCGAGGAAGGCGTCGATGTCGTTGTTGTGCAGCGAAGCGAAGGTGACCGGCACCGATAACACCGTGACGGTGGGTTGGTAGCCGAGTTGGCGCAGCAGGGTGGCGGCAAGCGCCGTGGTGGCGGTGACATCGGTCCAGCCGACATCGGAGAAGCGCACCACGCGACAGCTGGGCGGCTCGACGGCCTGCGCCCGCGCGCCACCGGCCAGCGCCCACAGCAGCACACCGACGCCGATCCCGAGCGTCAGCAGGGCCTGGCCGCGGCTCCGCGAGGGCTTGACCCTGAAGCGCCGCGAGCGGCATGATCCAGCCGCGGGTCGAGTACTTGATTGAACGTTTAACAACCGCAACTCTATGGACACCCTGACTCCCTAGATGACTGACGTTAAACGTGTAATCTTTTCTTCATCCGATCTTAGACGGATTCTGAGCCGGCCGTCTACTTGCAAATCCCAAGGCTCTGGAGAGGAAATCAATTGAATACTCAATCACGCGTCCCCTCCGAGTCTGCGCGCGAACCCGTGGAGGAGGGCCGCCGCCGCCAGCTCATCGAAGTCACCCTCGATAGCCTAGCGGAAGTGGGCTACGTGGGCACGACGCTGGCGCAGATCGCGGCGCGGGCTGGCGTCTCGCCGGGCTTGGTGGCGCACTATTTCGGCGACAAGGATGGCCTGCTGGATGCGGCCTTTCGCACCCTGGTGCGCCGCGTGGGCGAGCAGGTGCGGCTGCGCCTCGCTCAGGTCGACACGCCGCGCGAGCGCTTGCAGGCGGTGATCGATGCGAACCTCGCGCCGGCCGAGTTCGAGCAGCGCACCGGTACCGCCTGGCTGGCCTTTTGGGGTCAGGTGCTGCAAGTGCCCAGTCTGCGGCGCGTGCAGTCCATCTACCAGCGGCGCACCCTGAGCAATTTGCGCAGCTCGCTGCGTGCACTGATGCCACCGGCGGAGGCCCGCGATCTCGCCTCCTTGATCGCGGCGCTGATCGATGGCGTGTGGCTGCGGGCCGCGCTGTCCGGCTGGCGGGAGGCCGATAGCGGCTCGGCGCGGGCGCTGCTCACGGAATTCGTCGATCGGCGGCTGCAGGCGCATGCGGCGGCCCGCGGCGGCGCCCCGACCGTGGCGGGCGCCTCACCCGCGACCGGCGCCTCACCCGCGACCGGCGCCTCACCCGCGGCCGGTGAGCGCTTTGCCACCCGCAATCCCGCCACCGGCGAGGTGCTGGGGTATGTGCGGGTGGCCGGCGCCGGCGAGGTCGACGCCGCGGTACGCCGCGCCATCGCCGGACAGGCGGTCTGGGCCGCCGCCACCGGCGCCGAGCGCGCGCGGGTGTTGCGCGCCGCGGCGGCGCTGCTGCGCGCGCGCAATCGCGAGCTCGCCGAACTCGAGACTCTCGACACCGGCAAGCCCATCCAGGAAACCTCGGTGGTGGACGTGCTCTCGGGCGCCGATTGCCTGGAGTATTTCGCCAGCCTGGCGCAGTCGCTGAGCGGCGAACACATCGATTTGGGACCGCGGGCCTTCGGCTACACCCGTCGTGAACCCCTTGGCGTGGTGGCCGGCATCGGCGCATGGAACTATCCGCTGCAGATCGCCTGCTGGAAGGCCGCGCCGGCGCTGGCCTGCGGCAACGCCATGATCTTCAAACCGGCGGAATTGACGCCGCTGACGGCCGTGAAGCTCGAGCAGATCCTGCTGGAAGCGGGTCTGCCCGCCGGCGTGTTCCAGGTGGTGCAGGGCTTTGCGGACACCGGACGGCTGCTGACCCGCCACCCGCTCATTCGCAAGGTGTCCCTCACCGGCGAGGTGGGCACCGGCAAGGCGGTGATGGCCGATGCCTCGCAGACGCTCAAGAACGTGACCCTGGAACTCGGCGGCAAATCGCCGCTGATCGTGTTCGAGGATGCCAAGCTCGACAATGCGGTGTCCGGGGCGCTGCTCGCCAACTTCTACTCCTCCGGACAGGTCTGCTCGAATGCCACCCGTGTGTTCGTGCACCGCGCGGTGAAGGACGCCTTCCTCGACCGGTTGGTGGCGCGGGTGCGCGCCATGCGCATCGGCGATCCGCGCGATCCGCAAACCCAGGTGGGCGCGCTGATCAGCGAGCAGCACATGCACAAGGTGCTCGGCTACATCGAACGCGGTCGCGCCGAGGGCGCCCGCGTGCTGATCGGCGGCGAGCGCGTCACCGAGGGCAAGCTGGGCGCGGGTTTCTTCGTCGCGCCGACGGTTTTCGACGGCTGTCGCGACGACATGGCGATCGTGCGCGAAGAGATCTTCGGGCCGGTGATGTCGGCGCTCGAGTTCAGCGACGAGCGCGAGGTGATCGAACGGGCCAACGCCAGTGAATTCGGGCTTGCGGCCGGGGTGTTCACCAACGACCTGACGCGCGCGCACCGGGTGATCGCCAGCCTGCAGGCCGGCACCTGCTGGATCAACCAGTACAACGTCACGCCGATCGAACTGCCCTTCGGCGGCGTGAAGCTCTCGGGGCTCGGGCGCGAGAACGGCCGGGCGGCGATCGAGCACTACACGCAGCTGAAGAGCGTTTATGTCGCCATGGGCGATGTCGACGCTCCCTATTGAACGGCGCGCGCGCCGCAACGGAGCATGGCATGTTGAACCAGCGGCATTTCGATTACGTCATCGTGGGCGCCGGATCCGCCGGCTGCGTGCTCGCGGACCGCCTGAGCGCCGATGGGCGGCACCGGGTGCTGCTGGTCGAGTACGGCGGCTCCGACCGCTCCATCTACATCCAAATGCCCTCGGCGCTGTCCATCCCGATGAACATGCCGAAGTACAACTGGTTCTATCATACGGAACCGGAGCCCGGGCTGGGCGGGCGGCGCATGCACACGCCGCGCGGCAAGGTGTTGGGCGGCTCCTCCTCGATCAACGGTCTGGTGTACATCCGCGGCAATCCGCACGACTTCGAGCGCTGGGCGGCCGAGGGCGCCGAGGGCTGGGCGTATCGGGACGTGCTGCCTTATTTCAAGCGCGCCGAGCGGCGGGCGGAGGGCGGCGACGCCTACCGTGGCGGCGCCGGCCCGCTGCAAACCCGCTACGGCACGCTGCAGAATCCCCTGCATGCGGCCTGGCTGGCGGCGGCCTCGCAGGCCGGCTATCCGCAGACGGCGGACGTGAACGGGCAGCAGCAGGAGGGCTTCGGGCGGATGGACATGACCGTGGGGGCCGGGCGGCGTTGCAGCGCCTCCAATGCCTATCTACGGCCCGCCCTGGGGCGGGCCAATCTCACCGTGCTCACCCATGCGCTGGCCACCCGCATCCTGTTCGCCGGCCGGCGGGCCGTGGGCCTCGAGTATGTGCGCGGCGGCGCCACCGAACGGGTGCTGGTGGAGCGCGAATTGATCCTCTGCGGCGGACCGATCAACTCCCCGCAGCTGCTCAAGCTCTCCGGGGTGGGGCCCGCCGCGGAGCTGCGCCAGCACGACATCGCGGTGCTTCACGACCTGCCGGGGGTGGGAGAGAATCTGCAGGACCATCTGGAGTTCTATTTTCAGGTGGCCTGCCGGGAACCGATCACGCTGTACTCCTCGCTCGGGCTGTGGAGCCGCGCGCGCATCGGGGCGCGCTGGCTGCTGCGCAAGGACGGGCTCGGCGCCACCAATCACTTCGAAACCTGCGGCTTCATCCGCAGCGGCGCGGGAGTCAAGTATCCGGACATCCAGTACCACTTCCTGCCCATGGCGGTGGCCTATGACGGTTCGACCCTCGCGCAGGAACATGGCTTCCAGGCGCATGTCGGACCGATGCGCACCAAGAGCCGCGGCTGGGTGCGGCTGGCCTCGGCGAACCCGGCGGACAAGCCCCGCATCCTGTTCAATTACATGAGTCATGCGGACGACTGGACCGAGATGCGCGCCTGCGTGCGCCTGACCCGCGAGATCTTCGCGCAGCCGGCCTTCGACCGCTATCGGGGGCGCGAGATCCAACCCGGCGCGCAGGTGGTCAGCGATCAACAGATCGATGAGTTCATCCGTGCCAAGGTGGAGAGCGCCTATCACCCCTCCTGCTCCTGCAAGATGGGCGCGCCCACCGACCCGCTGGCGGTGGTCGATCCGCAGGCCCGGGTGTACGGCCTGGAGGGTCTGCGGGTGGTGGACTCCTCGATCATGCCCTCGGTGACCACCGGCAACCTCAACGCCCCCACCCTGATGCTGGCGGAGAAGGCGGCCGATCACATCCTCGGCAAGCCATTGCTCGCCCCCGAGGAGGCGCCCTTCCACACCGCGGCGAACTGGCGCCAGGCGCAACGCTGAGCCGCGGCTCAAGTCGCGGCGCAGACCGGATCGAGTCCGCGGGCGATTTCGTGCAGCAACCCCGTGACATAGCCACCGAAGGAGCGCCACACCTCGAGGTGGAAGGTTTCGGCGGCGGTGCGCCACAATACGATCTCGGCCTTGGCCAGCACCGTGCGGGTGCACATGCCCACCGGAAAAGCCGCGGGATCCAGATCGAGGGGGCAGGCGCCGGCGAGCAGCGTGGCGGCCTGCGGGCCGTGCAGCTCCAGGGCGAACTGCCGATGACCCACGTCCACCAGCGAGTGCGGCAGGGGATCGAGGGTTTGGCCGATGGCGCGGGCCACGGCGCCAACGGCGCCGCCCTCCCCAACGCGCCGCAAATGCGCGTCCGGGCCCACCCCCACGGTGGCGCGGGGGCCCTGCCCCATGGCGCGGCCGGCTTT